>JAEEGL016041256.1_pt1 | contig 29482 bp, 22 predicted proteins | sample 9134231 | NCBI WGS metagenome assembly JAEEGL01 (sample SAMN16246548, study PRJNA631951) | gut metagenome | biome: gut microbiome; feature: rumen; material: fiber-attached | host: Bos | place: Iran: Karaj | collected 2018-10
CTGCTTCCGCTTATCTTATCGAATATCCATGCATCTTTGGAAAAATAACTTGACGCTCTGATGGATGCCACCACATGTCCGGCGCTCTGCATCGCAGACTGAAGCCTCATCTTTGCTTCATTCAAAATCTCAAGCAGACGTTTTGAGTCCGTATAATCCGAATCAGCTATTATTTCCTTTAACAGTTTAAAAGTCTGTGACCTTTCATCCCTGAGATATTTGGCTCTAATAAGGATATAGCTGCTTATCTCATCAGTTCTGTAGTCGGTGTAGTTTGCAAACGAAGGCCTTATACCGCCTGTGTGGATATTGATCTCATTGTAAAGATCGTCATATTTATGTTCTTTGGTATCGACAAGGCCTAAAAGTCCTGAGAGAAGTCCCGCATAAGGATAAAGATCCTCCGGCACATACTTAAGACTGAACAAAAGCGCCGAATAGCTGATCCCGTTTGTAAACACGTCGTGGAATAAAACAGGGATATCTCCGGCTTTTCTTTCTTCGTTGACAGGAAATGAAGGTTCCTTTTTAAGGTCCCCGCGCTCCAGCATCGGGATCTTTTTAAGGTCCTCGGGCGAATCGGGTGTTTCCTGGTATTCCTTAAGTGCGATGTTTTCGTCAACTATCTTCTGAAGTTCATCAGCTGAAAGACCGCTCTTTATTTTTGAGAGTTTTTCTTTAAGAGCATCCTCTTTCATTTTGGTAAGCCCTTCTCTGGGTGTTACCGTCATGATCATTTTATGGTTATTTTCAATAAAGAATTTTCTGACAAGATTTTCAAACAATCCTTCCGAAATGCCTTTTCTCAGTTTCGCAAAAGTATCATTCTCCTCAATATGCATAAAGGGTGCACTCTTGTCGTAAAGCCAGCTGTCAAGCGCCTGGAGCCCAAGCATCAGGCCTCTGGGATAAGAACCGAAATCAGCTTCTCTGTATCTGAATTCAAATATATTAAGTGCGGCTTTCAGAGCTTTTTCAGGGAGTTTTTCGGAAGCCTTTTTAAGTTCCTCCTCGATTATCCTCTTAAAATCATCTCTACGATCCGGCGTTGTTCCCTTTGCGGTTATGGCAAAATAAGGCTGGTATATTCCGGTCTCTACGCTGCTGTATACCTCATCTCCGATACCGTTATCATAAAGTGCTTTCTTGATAAGAGCTCCGGGGGCACTTACAAGAACGTAATCGAGCACATCAAGTGCGATATAAAGTTCCTTGTCAAGGCTTGTTCCCGCAGAAAGACCATATGTGAGGTAAGTGCCTTCTTCCGAATCTCCCTCAAGGACCGAATATTCTTTACGTATCTCCTTCGCAGATGTAAAAGGCTGTGCAGGGATTATGTCGGAATCAACATCAAGGTAGTCATACGAACTTAAATATTCCCTGTCTATAAAATCCAGATATTCCTCCGGATCCAGTTTGCCGTAAAGATAAATAAAACTGTTAGATGGATGATAGTATTTCGAATGGAATTCAAGAAATTGCTCATATGTCAGCTCAGGAATAAAATCGGGGTCTCCTCCCGATTCGATCCCGTATGTCGAGTCAGGATAAAGACTGTTCATTATCTCTCTTTCAACTACATCATCGGGAGAAGAAAAGACACCCTTCATCTCGTTATATACGACACCGTTAAGTTTCAGTTCATCATCAGCGCTTTCTAGTTCATAATGCCAGCCTTCCTGGCGGAATATATTTTCATTGGAATAAATATTCGGATTAAAAACCGCATCGAGATATACATCGACAAGGTTCATGAAATCCTTGTCATTACAGCTGGCAACAGGATACACGGTTTTATCCGGGTATGTCATGGCATTGAGGAATGTATTCAAAGAACCCTTTGCAAGTTCAACAAAAGGGTCCTTGATCGGAAACTTTTTTGATCCGCAAAGAACGGAATGCTCAAGAATATGTGCAACCCCTGTGGAATCTTTGGGCGGTGTCTTGAAGCCTATATAAAAGACCTTGTTATCGTCATCATTAAGAAGCAGAGTAACATAGGCCTTGGTCTTTTTGTGCATCAGAATATAACCGTCCGAGTTAAGATCGGAAATCCATCTGTGTTCAAGTATCTCGTAGTTGTTAAACATTAAACAGTAAATGACATGAGTGCGAGCTTTGGAAATGCTATCTCGCCTATAACCATGCCTTCTCCTTTCTTGGTCTCTGTATCAGTTTGAGCAAGTTCCTTAAGTGACATTACCTTTTCAATGTATCCGGAAGATTTTTTCCCGAAGAGTCCTTTCTTCTGTCCAATGATCAGAACCTTCACTCTTACTTTCAGCTGTTCATAAACAGAATAAACATTACTGCCGGGTTTCATATGATAAAACTCACTTTCAAGGGAGTTCGTGATATCGGAATCTTTAAGAATATAGTGGTTGATGATTGCCTTGAGCTTAAAGTTAACTTCATCGTTAGACAAAAGTTCTTCATATGTGTATCTGGCCCCGAGATAGATGTTTCCCACATCGGACATTACATACTTATATGGCTCGTATGACGTTTTTCTTTCGTTTATATCATCAAGCATCTTCATCTTTGTATTCAATATCCTCTATCTTATTGGCGCTTAGTCTTATAGCTTCCTTTATCTTTTTGAGGCTTAACCCTTTATCTTCGGAAAGTTCTTCGACAGTAACCTTTCTTCCGTATTCCTTTGCAAGTTCCCTTGCGGCATCAGCAACATCATTGACTTTATCCGCAAGCTTTGAATCGGCCCTGAATGCTCCTTCGGTTTCCGCGATCAGCTCCTCCATGGCATCCATGACAAGCTTCATCAGCATTCCTTCGATCTCTTCGGGCTTTTCAAGTGCTCCGAGCATGTTAAGACCTTCTGCCAGAGCGAGGTTGCCTTCTCCTATAAGGTCCTCGACCGGAACTCCCTGAGTTGAATAAAGCTTTGAGATACCCGTTACCTTGGGAAGATAATAAAGGAGAAGCTGCTGCTTTGCTTTTTCGTCTCCTGCCATCGCTTCTATGGAATAGGCTTCTTTTTCTGATTCGGATATCGTCTGAAGAGTACTAAGCTCCCTGTCATATTCTTCAAGGATGTTCCTATCCTGTGAATCAATGTATTCCTCTTCGGATAATGGTTCACCTATTCCGATATTATTTTTCCTGAGATAATCAAAAACCATCGAAAACTGTTCCTTTGAAAGGTCGAGTTCTTCGAAGGCTTCCCTGACATCTTCTTCCTTAATAAATCCGCCGTTTGTTCTGGCGGAAAATTTAATATCCTCGAGTATCTCGGTGAATCTTAACTCATCATTTACCATATGACAGCCTCTACTCTATATGCTTATGTGTGAAAATGTGATTCTCACAGTACTCGTAGTTACCGTTACATTTGGAACAGAATCTGAACTGATAATCGGGATTCGTGATCTCCGTAGCCCCGCATATCGCACATTTATGTCTTGTGATGGTTTCGCTTTTGGGTTTCATTACAGGCGAAGCTGAAGATCCCGGATTGACTGCAGCAACTTTCCTGCGTACCGTCCTGACCATCCTGTTTGCAATGTGTTTTCGCGAGGTGAAAAAGAAAATAACGAAGTTGAGCAGTGATGCCGCTATCGCTATACACATCGGAAGATACGCCTCTCCTGCAGTCGCATACGTAACGAAGGAATAAACGATTATCGCTCCATAAATGATCCCCAGATACTTAACCCTGATGGGTATCAGGAACAGGAGCAGTACCTGTGCATCCGGAAATGTCGCGGCATATGCAAGAAAGATCGACATATTGACATAATGGGTGGTAAACATGAGGGCATATACTGCCACACCTACGGCAGATGCATCCCATAACAGATCTGTCCCGTTAAGACAGCTGACTCCGTAAAATATGAATGCGCCGAGTATGGTAAATAAATATCCCGAGAACAGATAAACATTATACCGGTAAGTCCCCCAGACTATCTCGAGGGACGTACCGATAGAATAGTAAAAATATAAGATGATCAGAGTAAAGAAATCAAATTTATCGGGCGGAACCAGTATCCATGATACCAGACGCCATATCTGATAATGATGTATGATCTCAAACGGGTTGAGATACATGTATTCAAGCAGACCGGGCGCCAGCAATTCTATCATATAACCAATCGCATAACAGATGATCATCACAAGCGAAAGGTTCTTAATCGCATATTTGCCGAATCTGGCTTCAAATCTGCTTCCCATATATTATCTCAATACCTCAGACCAGTCTTTGATACCAATGACTTTCTTGGCCCAATCCATCACTTCGGCTTCCTTATCGGTTCCGAGTGCATTCCATACATCTATAGACTTGCCCTGAAGAGTGGGGAAGAATCCGTTTACGTCATACTCAAGATACATAAACTGAGTGATGAAGGGATTACGCTCAAATGCTGCCCATGCAGCTGCCAGACCTGCAGCCTGAGCCTCTACTCCGCCGTTCGAGCCCATACCGATCTCACTTATTATGACATCTCTGACCTGTCCGCCTCTGTTAAGGAATGCGGGCTGCTGAAGCATATCAGTGACAATTGAAAGGTTCTGGAATGTAAGAACCTGATTACTGCTTACCTGGGCGGTAAACTTTTTGCCGTTTGCCACGCCTGACATATCCCAGAATTTAGGATAGTACAGGGGATTGGGATAAGGGTGGATGGCCATATCCCAGTCAAGGTTACCGTTAGTTCTTATAAGGTCATTGAACTTGAGCATGAAATCATATCCGTCGATATATTCATAACTGTTGGCGTTCTTGTTCCAGACCTGATCTATGCTGACATAAACCCTTGCATTGGGGTTTACCGACTTAATGGCTGTATAGCATACTCTGAAGACCTGTACATACTTTCTCATGTATGTATCCCAGTCGGTATATGCCATGTAGTTCCAGCATCTTTCGTTTACTTCGTTACCTATAACATAGTCCTGTATATTTGAGTTGGTGGCGTAGTTGACCATGTCAGCGATGAGTCCGTTGACCCCGGCTTCATCATTGGCATTTAACATGTACTGATTGATAGGATTGGCCCTTACAGGATGAGAATCGGGGCTCTTTGCTGTAGGATCAGCACAGGGCGAATTGATATTATCAACATAGAACACGCCGTGAAGAACATTATAATACGGATTATCCGCACCGGTTCCGTTTAAGTTGATACTTGCAACATTACCTTCCTGGAAGCACTTTACCGGACGAGCCACACGGGGCTTTGTTCTCTTTGCAACAGCTTCGGGATTCTGGATATACTGGCAGTTATTGACCATGGTCCATACTCCGCCTCTGTTTGCACAGAATACGAATTTATTGTAAAGTCTCGATGCTCCCGCAGAATGGTTTAACGGGATAGAAGCAACCGGATTTGCGCTCGTTGCTATCGTTGCAACAGGTGTAGCTCCATCTGGAACAGCATACTCATATGTCTTTAATTCAAACAGATAGAGATTGCCATCATCGGATACGGGTGCTGAAGGGAAAGTTGCAGAAACAACTACATTACTGCCGATCACCACGGCTGCCGATGTGCTTGTTGCGATCGTGGCCGAATCTGATGTGCTCGCAGATAATACCCTGACGGGACATACAGCCAGAACCGCAGCTGCAAGTACTCCCGCGCACAGACCAACTAACAATTTTTTCATAAATTTCCACCTCTTCGTAAATCTATTAATCTCAAATTCAAAATTCGAATTGCACAATGACCTGAATCATTACACAAGACGTCAATATATTGTATCATATATTGTCAAAAAGTCATAACCAAAAAATATTAAACATTCGGAAAATTATTATTAAAAATTCACAAAAGTCGTATGTTCATTGGAAAAATGCTTTCAACTATGTTATTATCTTAATTTGCACGGCAACGTGTGACTCAGGGAAATATTATTATGTCAGAAATGGAATATACTCTTGGGATCGACATCGGTTCCACAACCATCAAAATAGCTATACTGAATAAAGAAAACGAGATCCTGTTCTCCGATTACAAAAGGCATTATGCGAATATCAGGGAAACTCTCTATTCGCTCTTATCGGATGCGAAGGGCAGACTCGGAAACATCAAAGTTCATGCAATGATCACAGGATCAGGCGGACTTACGCTTGCAAATCATCTGGAGATTCCCTTCGTTCAGGAAGTTATAAGCGTAGCAACCGCATTAAGACTGCTTGCTCCGAAAACCGATGTTGCCATAGAACTTGGCGGTGAAGATGCCAAGATAATATATTTTGAGGACGGCAATGTCGAGCAGCGAATGAACGGTATCTGTGCAGGCGGTACAGGTTCCTTCATCGATCAGATGGCATCTTTGCTTCAGACAGATGCTGCCGGTTTAAATGAATATGCAAAGAGCTATCAGTCGCTTTACACGATAGCCGCAAGGTGCGGAGTTTTTGCAAAATCAGATATACAGCCTCTTATCAATGAGGGGGCAACACGTGAGGATCTTTCTGCTTCCATCTTTCAGGCGGTTGTAAATCAGACTATCTCCGGGCTGGCCTGCGGAAAACCGATAAGAGGTCACGTGGCTTTTCTTGGAGGACCGCTCTTCTTCCTTTCAGAACTCAAGGCAGCTTTCATAAGAACCTTAAAGCTAGATGACGAGCATATAATAAAGACCGAGCATTCACATCTTTTTGCGGCTATGGGATCAGCCCTCAATGCCAAAGAAGATTCCTTCTACATGCTCAACGAACTGACCGATAAGCTTTCATCAGACATCAAAATGGAATTCGAGGTTGCCAGAATGGAGCCTCTTTTCAAAGACAAAGATGAATTTGAGGAATTCAATGAACGCCACGAAAAGGCAAAAGTTGCAAAGGGTGATCTGAAAACATACCGCGGTAATGCATACCTCGGGATCGATGCAGGTTCTACAACGACCAAGATAGCTCTGGTCGGAGAAGACGGCCAGCTTCTTTATTCTTTCTACTCTAACAACGACGGAAGTCCGTTAAAAACTGCAATCCGCTCTATCAAAGAGATCCGCGACCTGTTGCCTCCATCCGTAAAAGTAGTCCGTTCCTGCTCCACAGGTTATGGAGAGGCTCTGTTAAAAGCCGCTTTTCTGCTTGATGACGGAGAGGTTGAAACTGTTGCCCATTACTATGCCGCTGCCTTTTTTAATCCCGATGTCGACTGCATACTGGATATAGGCGGTCAGGATATGAAATGCATCAGGATAAAGAACCGGACAGTTGATTCGGTAATGCTGAACGAAGCATGCTCTTCAGGTTGCGGCTCATTCATTGAAACATTCGCGCGTTCTCTGAATTATACTGTTGAAGACTTCGCAAAGGATGCTCTTTTTGCAGAGCACCCGATAGATCTCGGTACACGCTGTACCGTATTTATGAATTCCAAGGTAAAACAGGCTCAGAAAGAAGGTGCTTCGGTTCCCGATATTTCAGCCGGACTGGCCTATTCAGTAATAAAAAACGCACTGTTCAAGGTTATAAAAGTTTCAGATGCATCACAGCTTGGAAACAACATCGTAGTCCAGGGTGGAACCTTCTACAACAACGCCGTATTGCGTTCCTTTGAAAAGATAGCAGGATGCAATGCTGTAAGGCCGGATATCGCCGGTATCATGGGGGCGTTCGGTGCCGCACTTGTTGCCCGTGAACGTTATACCGAAGGCTACGAAACGACAATGCTGTCATTTGACGATATCATTGATCTTCAGTTTGATACCTCAATGGCTAAATGTAAGGGATGCACGAACAGCTGCCGTCTCACGGTAAATAAATTTTCGGGCGGACGTGTTTATATCTCCGGAAACAGATGTGAACGTGGTCTCGGCAAACAGAAGAACGAAAATAACGTTCCTAATCTCTTTGACTACAAGCTGCATCGTATATTTGACTATGAGCCTCTTTCTGCCGAGGATGCAAAAAGAGGCACTGTCGGAATTCCCAGAGTTCTTAATATGTATGAGAACTTCCCTTTCTGGGCTGTATTCTTTAAAAAGCTCGGTTTCAGGGTTCTGCTGTCTCCGCTTTCTAACCGGAGCATATACGAACTGGGCATAGAATCCATACCCAGTGAATCAGAATGTTATCCGGCAAAGCTTGCTCACGGACATGTTCAGTGGCTTATCAACAAAAATGTGGATTTCATCTTCTATCCTGCTCTTTTCTATGAAAGAAACGAATTTAAGGAATCCAACAACCACTATAACTGTCCTATCGTTACTTCATATTCGGAAAACATCAAAAACAACGTTGAGGAGATAACCGGTGGCAAATGCAGACTGGTCAATCCTTTTATGGCATTTACCGATCAGAAAACCATAAGTGAAGCTCTTATCGATGCATTTTCAGATATCGATCCAAAAGAGATCATCGAAGCGGTTGCGGATGCATGGAATGAACTTAATTCAGCCCGTGAAGATATGTGCAAAAAGGGCGATGAAGTTATCGAATATCTCAACAGGACCGGCAAGCGCGGAATTGTTCTTGCAGGCCGTCCCTATCATATCGATCCCGAGATCAATCACGGTATCCCTGAACTTATCAACAGCTATGACTACGCTGTACTTACCGAGGACTCGGTTTCGCATCTGAAGCAGCCGGACCGTCCTTTAATAGTTACAGACCAGTGGATGTATCATTCAAGACTATATGCGGCTGCCGAATATGTAAAGACAGTTGACAATCTCGATCTGATACAGCTCAACTCTTTCGGATGCGGTCTGGATGCAGTAACTACAGATCAGGTCGCTGATATACTCACCGGTTCAGGCAAGATATACACATGCCTGAAGATCGACGAGGTAAACAACCTCGGTGCTGCCAGGATCAGAATAAGATCTCTTATAAGTGCAATAAAGGTACGTGAAAAAAACGGCGCCGAACGAACCCTCAGATCCAGCGCGATCAAAAAGGTTCAGTTTACCGAGGAGATGCGTCAGAGCTACACCATACTCGCACCTCAGATGTCGCCCATACATTTCGATATAATAGAGCCTGCCTTCAGAGCCTGCGGATATGATTTCAGAGTCCTTGGAAATGACAACAGACGAGCCATAGATGTCGGATTAAAATATGTTAACAACGATGCCTGCTACCCTTCTCTTATGGTCGTAGGTCAGTTGATGGATGCTCTCCTTTCCGGCGAATATGATCTTAACAGAACGGCTCTTATTATAACTCAGACCGGAGGAGGATGTCGTGCGACCAACTATATCGCATTTATCCGAAGAGCTCTTGAAAAAGCCGGAATGCCTCAGATCCCGGTTATCTCACTGAACCTCGGCGGCATAGAGACCAACCCCGGTTTCCATATGAATGCTGATCTCCTTATGCGCGCCGCGTACGGATGCTGCTTTGGAGATATCTTCATGAGATGCGTCTACCGGATGCGCCCCTACGAACTGACTCCCGGAAGCGTTGAGGAAGTTCATCAGAAATGGCTTAAGGTATGTGTTGATTTCGTATCGGCCAAACACCTTTCTTTCCGTAAATTCAAAAAGATATGTTCGGAAATGATCAAAGAATTCGATGAAATTCCTATAAGTGATGTCAAAAAGCCCAGAGTCGGTGTAGTCGGAGAGATCCTTGTTAAATTTGCGCCCGCTGCCAACAACTACCTTGTTGAACTGCTTGAAAGCGAGGGTGCCGAAGCAGTAGTGCCTGACCTAATGGATTTCATGCTCTACTGTTTCTATAATCAGATATACAAATCAGATCATCTCGGATGTTCTAAAAAGACTGCCGTTGTCTCCGAAATGGGAATACGTGCACTTGAATTCATGCGATCCGCAGCATCAAAAGCGTTTAATGAATCAGAACACTTCGTCCCTCCCGCATCCATCTATGACACGGTTAAAAACGCCAGGACCATAGTTGATATCGGTAATCAGACGGGTGAAGGATGGTTCCTTACCGGTGAGATGATTGAGCTCATTCACATGGGTGTTAACAATATCGTATGTACTCAGCCTTTTGCCTGCCTGCCCAATCACGTAGTCGGAAAAGGTGTAATAAAATCGCTTCGAAAGCACTACCCTTTAAGCAACATAGTTGCGATCGATTATGATCCCGGCGCTTCGGAAGTCAATCAGCTTAACAGGATAAAGCTGATGCTCTCAACTGCGCAGCGAAACCTTAAGATCACTGACAATACTTCTGTCGGATAGACAGAGATAATCTTCGGAGGAAAATAAATGGTCAAACCGGAATTAAATGAACTTAAAAAACTCTTCACTCCACGGAAATGTTCAGTAAACAGGATCTGCGGATGCTATGTTGACGGCGAAAAGAACGTTAAGACAACATTCGCCGAGAGTTTTCTTAATCTTCCCGAGGATGAGACATTTAAATATTTCGAGATAATGAGAAAAGCTCTCTCAGGCACTGTAGGCAAGACAGCTCTTAACATGGAATTTCCCACAGAAACCGAAAACGAAGACGGCACCCAGGAATTTCTTTACAGGTTAAGACAATCAAAACTTAAGGACGACGAACTGCTGAGTGCTTTTTATGACAGGGTTATAGAGAATTTTGAATATGTAGGAAACTATCTTATCCTTCTGATACATGACACATATGATGTTCCCTATAAGACCACGGACGGTATAACAAATGAGGATGCATCTGATACGGTATATGACTATATCATGTGTGCCATCTGCCCGGTTAATCTCACAAAAAGTGCATTAAGTTACGATGCTGCTTCTAACGGTTTCCACAACAGAGTCAGGGACTGGATAGTGGAGCTTCCCGAGGCCGGATTCCTCTTCCCCGCTTTCAATGACAGAGCTGCCGACATCCATCAGACAATGTACTATGTCAAGGATTCCGAGCAGTTATATGATCTTTTCCTGGATAATGTTCTGGGATGTGTTCCGACTCTTACGGCCAAAGAACAGAAAGAATCATTTAAAACCGTGATAGAGCAGACACTTGATGAGGATGCTGATTTCGAAACCGTTACAGGGATCTACGATACCATAGCTCAGATGGAAACCGAACATAAAGAGCGGCAGATCGCAGAGCCCCTCAGATTTGATAAGCTTCAGGTCAGAAAGATCTTTGAAAGCTCCGGTGTCAAAGATGAAAAGATGAAAAACTTCGATAAGATCTATGATGCCGCAGTCGGTGAAGATACCGAACTGTTTGCCGGAAATATACATGCAAGGAGCGCCCTTGAGGTCAAATCTCCCGATGTCGTTATAAAGGTCAATCCGGAAAGATCAGACCTTATCCGAACCGAAGTCATAAACGGCCGTAAATGTCTGGTCATAGAAATAAACGATTCGGTAGAGCTTAACGGTCTGGAAGTAAAACTCTGATTTCTGTACTGATGGAAGCTTTAACTTCTGAACAGATCTCTGTACCATGTCAGTGATGAGCAGTATGCATCGTATATCGCATCCGAATCCATGTTGGAAAGAAGCATTATCCTGTCAACCTCTCCCCAGTTGGCACTCTCATACTGGCGTACGAAATCAAGTACATCATAGAACTCACCCTTGCCATCAACCAGAGCATTTTCGATCTGTTTTGAAACCTTAACCTTCTTTAATGCATCCTTCATAGGCATATCCAGAATGATATCTATAACTGAGAACAGTCCCATCAGGAAATACTCGGAAGCAAGACCTGCCCTGTCAAAACATGAAGCAAGATTCTCCGCAAACTTTGCACGGAGCAGGGATACTCTGGTGATCTCATTGGGTTTATCGGCACAGAGCTGGTTTGTAACAGCCGTGTTGATCCATTTCTTGAGTTCCTTCTGTCCGAGCATCGCAGCAGCGTGCCTGATCGATGTTATCTCGGAATTTACCGACATCTTATTAACGAGCTGCAGCAGGTTAAGAACGAGAGCCGTATCTCTTCCGATGATGTCAGCAGCCTTTGTAAGATCAAAGTCAGCATCATTAACTATATTTAGCAGTTCGATATAATTGATCTTTAACGGAGCAACCTCTGTAACACCCTTGGTAACGGGAAGTCTGTAGAAAGCTCCTTCATAAAGAGAATATCCGCCCTCACTGACAAGTGAATCATATATTTCCTGAGATTCAACATTACCGGCAACGAGCCTGACATTCGGATAAACCTTTGTGAAATATATTTTAGCCTTTGAAATATCGATCTTCTTGTTATCAAGGAAGACATAGTCAACAAGGAGGAGGATATCCTTATAGGGCTCAAAATCGCTTACCTGAAGCTTTCTGATAGCCAGCTTGTATCCGGATGCTTTGAGTTCCTTAAGACGATTAACGTACATTTCTGTCGGCTTGATACTCTTGTCCGTCAGGATGACGAGTCTTTCGTGAGGAGCGCCTTTGCTCTGTTCATCAATATCGGTAAAAAGCGAAATATTGTTGACAGATACAAATATCTCCTTGTCTCTTGAGATAGTATCAATACCCATACTGTCTATTACCTCAAGCCCCGAAATGGTTCCTGCTCCATCGTTGGCGCCGGTTCCGAGAAGGGCCGGATTAAGAAGCATATTGGCTTTCTGTGAGAAAAGCGAATACGCTTTGACAGTCATTTTTTCATCAAATAACGGAATAAGTGTTGCCAGCATTTAAATACCTTCCTTAAATGATTTGTTTAGAATATTTTATCACAACAAATAAAACAAGTAAAGTTGTCTGAAAATTTATGTTCAATGCTAAAAATTGTTCTTATCAATTATCAGCTTAAGCCGCATTCTCTCCAGCGCATTGGAAATATAGGAAAATAAAGTGCCGTTCTGAACAAAATCAAGCATCCCGTCGGAATACTGCATTATCGCATAACCGAACATTATGTCATTAAAATACAGCGGTGAAAACATCAGGATATTCCTGTCAAAATAGTTTTTAAGCTGTCTGGGGATCACACCCTCCTCAAGCGTGAAACTGCCTATCCCGTCTCTTGACATCACCCTGAGGCGTTTGCCGAAACCTTCATCGGGATCGACCTTTTCGCCCTCGATAAGCTTTTCATTGATACAGAGCGCACAAAGAGGCATTTTAAGGGAATTGTCTATAAAAGTTAACTTCTTAATCAAATCCTCTGCATTCTCAGCGCAGGATATGTTCTGAAAAATGTATTTCAGGTTGGCCTCTATCTGCCTCTTGCGACGGTTCCTGTTTAGCTTGGCCAGGGCTGTCATCCTGCTGTCCTCATGTTCATTCACACAGCCGCAGCTCTTGTTCTGAAGAAGCCTGCCGGGTGAATGATTATCCGTATTGACTTCCTGCCCGTCTATAAGCTTCATCAATATATCCATACCCAGGAATCCCATGCTTTCCCAGTCAGGATTTACGGTGGTGATAGAGGGCTCATATTCTCTTGCATCAGTAATCCCGTCAAATCCTGTGATTGCAAAATCCCTGGGTGCATAGTATCCGTCCGCACCGGCCGCATCACAGTATCCCAATGCGGTGTTATCATTTGCGCAGATTATCGCATCGGCCAGATGAAGTCCCCTTCTTTTGAAGATATCATATGCTTCGATACCGTCTTCGTAAAGATAATTAAGCTGGAGGATCCTGTCATTATCAACCTCTATCCCGTTGTCTTCCAGACAATCCATAAAGCCCTTAAGCCTCATCTTACTGCCAAGCGTAGTCTTGGTCCCGCCTATATAATTGATCCTTCGGCACCCGTGCTCCTTTATAAGGTGCTCAGTGATCCCATAGATCGATTTTTGATAATCAACATTGACAAAAGCATCCCCGTCTACGCGGCTTCCCAGATTAACTGCGGGAATGCCTGCTGTTTTGAAACGGTTCAATGCTTTTCTGATCCCGTTTTTATTTCCGACAGTGTTGCACGCAACTATTACTCCGTCATATCGGGAATACTGTGCCAGATCATATATTCTCTCCTCCATACTGTCCATGGAAGCATCAGAAAAAAGATCATACGCATTGCATATATGTAGCGAATGATCGATCTCTTCAAGTCTTTCCTCAATTCCACTTATGGCATCCATGAGGAAACTGTTATCCCACATTGTAGAAAGAACAAGTAATCTCATACTTTTATATTATCATAAAAAAACATCATTTGGGTATAAAACGGATATTGATATCGGCGTTTCCTTTTACGCCCGGAACACTGCCCTCATTCGTGTACTGCCAGTAGCTAAATTCATACGGAGTCTGTGGAAATTCCTCATAGTCCGCATACCAGATCTCATAGCCTTTTTCATATATCCTGTCCATTTCAAGCATAAAGGCTTCCCATAGCATATTACAGTAAAGGACAGGCTCATAGCCTTCAGTGCGAACAGCATCAAGGAAAGCGATTGTATTAAGAGTGAACTGAGAAGCGGTTACATCATCGGTTCTTGCCTCATGGTCCAGTATCGATTCCGGATCATATACTATGCCTAGGATATGAAAGTCTCTGTCAGTATGTTTTTCCTTGAAATCATTCAGTGTCTTAATAACAAAATCCGCCTCCTCCAGAGCCTCATCTTCGTTTATCGCCTGGGAAAAGAAATAGACTCCGACATCAAGTCCTGCATCAACTGCCTTTTCTATATTGTTTTTAAACTTCCTGTCTTCCTGTATAGAACCGGCTTTTCCGTATCCCCTGAATCCGATCCTTATAAACACGAAATCAAACCCTCCGTCACGCACCGCTTCAAAGTCAACATCTCCCTGATATCTCGATACATCTATTCCGGCTACGGAAGTATATGTGTCATCCTCGTACCGTTTTATCCCGTTCAGTGTTATAAAGCCGGCATTCTCATAGCCGTGCATGGGAAGCGTCGGATCGATCACAGTCTCATATTCCTCTTTGAAGACATCAACAAATCTTAATGTATAGGGTTCAGTTGTTGTGACTGGCGCTTTTGCGACAGAAGATTCAGGTGTAGAAACAGACTTCCCGGCAGTCGGTTTCGATGTGAAAACCGGCTTTACTGCAGTCGGTTCCGGTGTGGATACATTTACACCCGTCGCTGCCCGGCCGGGAGCATTTAAAGCCGCCTTTCTGAAATATGCAACAGTTAAAAGTGACATCAATGTCACTGCAGATAATAAAATAATGGTTTTTCCGATCTTCATATGGTAAAGCAAAAGGACCAGGCATTCGGATTCCGATGCGTTGGTCCTTTAAGATTCTTTTTCTTATGACAGCAATGCCTTGATCTCATCAATGGATTTAGCACCGACGGATTTTTTGTATATCTGTCCGTCCTTAAATACCGCTATCATGGGAATGCTCATTACATTGTATTTGGCGGCAAGCTCGGCTTCATCATCCACGTTTACCTTGCCAACCTTGTAGCTGCCGTCACTTTCTTCGGCAATCTGCTCAACAACCGGGCCCATCATCCTGCAGGGTCCGCACCAGGGTGCCCAGAAATCCACTAAAACAGGAACAGCAGACTTGATGACCTCCTGGTCGAAATTCGAAGCTGTCAATGTTATCTCTGCCATATATTCCTCCTTTCACAATACATAACACTTAATATGAGTATAGCATAAAAAACTAAAATTACTTATCAAAATTCCTTCTTCTTTTTGATGAAAGGCGCATCTTTTCTTTCAGTCCTTCTTCATCTTCATTAGCTATCATATCCTTTATGACATTTATCTCATCTATGAACTGATCGAGCCGCTTAAGGAGCGGACCTTTGTTCATAAAAAACAGTTCCGGCCACATGTTTTCATTGATATTGGCGATCCTCGTAAGATCTCTGAAAGAATCTCCGGTATATTCACTCAGGTGTTCATTATCATCACAGGTCATGAGCGATACCGCTATACAGTGTGTAAGCTGTGAAACAAAAGCTATCATGCTGTCATGTTCCTCAGGCGAAAGAACCGATACTCTTCCGAATCCGAGAAGCCGCCCAAGGTCTTCGCACCACTTCACTGAATCCGGTGAATTCTTTTTGGTCGGCACAACTATGAAATTGGCATCCCTGAATATCTTTTCATCACTGTTCCTAACCCCATAGACTTCTCTTCCTGCCATGGGATGAGCTGCTATGAATTCAGCGTCAGGTCTCAGTACCTTCTGGATATCATAAACCACTGATGTCTTGATTCCGGTAACATCGGTAATTATGACGCCCTCTTTGAACTTATCCTGATTATCCGAGATCCATTTAACCAGCTTCGAAGGATAAAGAGCCATGATTATACAGTCGGCGCTTTTGAGTATATCCTCATCGGCACTCACCGATCCCCTGTCGATTATAGCGTTTTTAACAGCATAATCGATGGTCTCTTTGTCTGTATCGACCGCCATGACATGATATCCTATCCTTTTTAAAGCCATAGCATAGCTTCCTCCGATAAGTCCGAGTCCTACGATCAGTACCGTATGATTATTTATCCATTCCATTTTCATGATAATCTCCTGTCATCATTCGTTGATCATCTCTATCCCAAGAGATGAAACATCATCAAAAAAACCCGGGTAGCTCTTCTGTACAGCCTCCGCACCTTCTATCGTCCCACCTGTAACAGACAGCAGTACCGAAAAAGTCATCGCTATCCTGTGATCATTATGCGAATCTATTGCAACATTCGGTGCATGATATTCCGATCTGAACACAGTTATCATATCTTCTTCCATTTCTGTCCTGACTCCCATTTTAAGAAGTTCTTTGCACATTACGCTGCCACGGTCACTCTCCTTTAGCTTAAGTCTCCTGGTGCCTGTAAACACTGCACCGTTCTTGAGCGCTGCAATCCCCATCAGTACAGGTCCCAGGTCTGGGCAGTCGGATATATCAATACATGCATCCTCACTTTTAAGTTTCTCAAAAAGCTCCCTGTAAACTCTGTCACCCTGTAGCGAATCATCTCTGAGCCCCTCTACCTTAACGTCTCCGCCAAAAAGATTAAACGCATCAAGAAATGCCGCATTTGACTGATCGCCTTCGGCAGAAAGATCTGTGCTTTGATATTCCTGTCTGCCGGGAATCCTGTATTCATTTTCGTTTTCTTTGCTGACTTCTACTCCGAATCTGGCAAGTGCATCAAGGGTAAGATCTATATATGACCCGCTTTCAACAGGAGGAAGTATCCTTATCGTACTATCCTCACCCAGCATCGGAAGTGCAAACATGAGTCCTGTTATGAACTGGCTGCTGATATTTCCCGGCACTTCAAACGTTCCGGGATCAAGTCTGCCATAAATCCGGATATGATCTGAATGCCTTTCAAACAGTATCCCCTGGCTTCTGCATATCTCTTCATATATTCCCATAGGCCGGTTAAGAAGGGTTTCCGACCCGTAGAAAAGCGAATCACATCCGATTCCCATGGCAATGCCCATGAAAAACCTCATGGTGCTTCCGCTCTCATTACAGTCAAAGCGGACCTGATCTGGGATTTCATTTTTATCCATACCGGATATGACCATCTTTTTTCCTGATACTTCTGTTTCGGCTCCAAGCGCTCCGGCACATTTTAAAGATGCCAGAATATCCTTGGACAGGTCAATATTATCAATGGTACTTCGGCCTTTCGATAAGGCAGCGCAGATTATATATCTGTGGAGAATGCTTTTTGAAGGCGGTGCTGTTATCCTTCCTTTAGCAGCCGATCTTTTTATAGTTACTTTCATCTGTTCCCCTTATAAAAAGGCCTTCCGAATGAAGGCCTTTTAAAATTTCGTACTATGACATAAGAATACGGAATCACTCAACCGTCACACTCTTTGCCAGATTTCGTGGCTTATCTACATCAAGACCCTTGGCAACGCTGATGTAATAACCCAGAAGCTGGAGCGGGATTATTGCAAGACTTCCGATAAAGTGTTCATCAACCTTGGGTACATATACCGAGAAGTTAACGCTGTCCTCAACATCATATTTTCCGTATGCGGTAACACCCATGAGATATGCTCCTCTGCTCTTGCATTCCATCATGTTGCTCAATGTCTTTTCATACAGATCGCTCTGTGTAAGCGCACCTATGACAAGAGTTCCGTCTTCAATAAGCGAGATCGTTCCATGCTTAAGTTCTCCGGCCGCATAGCTTTCAGAGTGGATATAGCTTATCTCCTTCATCTTAAGCGAGCCTTCAAGGCATATGGCATAATCCACTCCTCTGCCAATAAAGAAGATATCATGTGCGTTTGCATATTTGGATGCAAACCACTGGATCCTCTCCTTGTCCTCGAGAGTTTTGGCCATTTTTTCGGGAATTCCCATGAGTTCATCAAGATAATGACCATAATCCTTGTCATCTTTTTTGATCCTTGCAAACTCCACTGCAAGCAGGAATGTACAAAGCAGCTGGCAGCTGTATGCTTTTGTGGTTGCTACGGAAATCTCCGGACCTGCAACGGTATACATTACATAGTCGGCCTCCCTGGCTATCGAACTTCCCACAACATTAACTATCGCCAGTGTCTTAAGGCCGGTTTCCCTGGCCATACGAAGTGCAGCAAGAGAATCCGCTGTTTCTCCGGACTGCGAAATGATCACAATAAGACCGTCCTTATTTAAATGAGCCTTACTGTATCTGAATTCAGATGCAAGATCTGCCGAAACAGGCAGATCGCACAGATCCTCAAATACATACTTGGCCTGCATTCCGACATGCCAGGCAGAGCCACAGGCAACAAAATATATCTGCGAAATCTTTTTTATGGCATCTTCATCGAGTCCGACTCCTGACAGATCAATCTTTTTGGAACCGTCCTCACCCTCAACAATATACTTATGAAGAGTATCCTCTGCAGCTTTGGGCTGTTCATGGATCTCTTTCATCATGAAATGCTCGAATCCGCCTTTTTCGGCTGCTTCCGCATCCCAGTCTATCTTGGTAAGGTCCTTCTTTATCTCGTCGCCGTCAAGGTTATAGAATGTTGCTTCACCGGCTTTGAGTTCGGCCATCTCAAGATTTCCGATATAATAAACGTTCCTTGTATAATTCAATATAGCGGGAACGTCTGATGCCAGAAAGGATTCATTCTTGTTGACACCTATGATCATAGGGGAATCCTTACGGGCAACAAATATCCTATTCGGATAATCCTTGAACATTACTGCAAGCGCATAGGATCCGCGCACACGAACTATGGTCTTGGCCAAAGCGTCGATAGGCCCTACCTTATACTTCTTGTAGTAATAATCTACGAGTTTTATCAGTACCTCTGTATCGGTCTGAGAATAGAACTGATATCCGTGACGTTCCATCTTGGCCTTAAGTTCCTGAAAATTCTCAACTATTCCGTTGTGAACTCCGACGACCTCGGATTCAACCGTGCCGGACCCTGACCCGGTACAGTTTCCCGAAACATGGGGATGTGCGTTGGACTGGCTGGGAGCCCCATGGGTTGCCCATCTGGTATGTCCTATTCCGCATGTTCCCTTAAGCGTCTTTCCATTATCAGTTTTTTCTATGAGATTCTTTATCTTACCGATTGTCTTTACGACCTCAGCAGGATTCTCACCATCTCTTACCGCTATACCTGCCGAATCATATCCTCTGTACTCGAGTTTCGACAGACCTTCAAGCAAAACGGGTGATGCCTGTTTGGGGCCTACATATCCAACAATTCCACACATGTGGTTTTCCTCCGTTTAGGGTTTTATCTCTTCTTATCTATGGCCGAGACAAATGCCTTTACATCTTTACTGCCTGCAGTTCCCCTTGTCAGTTCGAATGTGGAACCGTCCTCGAGTTCTTCAACTCCGGATTCATAAATGTAAAGGTAAGCCGTATCACCATAGAAGCTTATAGAGCCGACACTCACACCGGTATCGCTGTCCTTGAAATCCACATAACCGGAACGCATCTCGGCTTCCGTATCAACATACTCGATCGTCTTTTTTCCGCTCACGACCTTAAGATACAGGCCGCAGGTGTTGTCTCCGTTATCGACAAGATATAGCTGATCGCCGTTATCCGAGCTGTAGTAACCTGTTCCATCGCTTTCAAGATACTTATCTTCGTCGGTAATGATCGTAGTCTCTACGAACATTGCTATTCCGGTGGTCTTCTCCACCTGCTCACCGTCCACATAGATATATACTTCTCCAGCAGTTGATTTTCCAGGATCAAGCACTAAAAGCGGATATCCGTAACCATATCCAAGTACGTTTCCAGATGAATCAAGAGCAAAGCAGTAGATGTCACCTGCTTCATATGACGCTTCGATATTGTTATGGAGTTCATATTCAAGTTCAAGGCTGTATGATTCTTTGCTGGCGGAATAGTCAGCAGTCCACGTGCCCTCTTCCTTTTCAGCCTTGCAGGCCGAAAGATCGATCTCAAATGCCCCCGAAGGTTCTCCGTCGCATATTATTATTCCTATTTCCTGTGAACCGGGCGAGATCGCTTTATTGTTAAAGTATCCCTCACCCACTGAATTCTTGCTTTCGCTCAAAGCAGATACCGTTCCGTAAATATCAAGCGTGGTATCAGGCAACGTATTCGTAATGCAAAACGCATATCCGTTTTCGTAATCATCGATATACTTGAATTCAGCTATCGAAAGAACCAGACCTGACCCCGCGATGGAGTATTCACTGGTCCAGCTGATGCTTTTATAGTCTGACTGAACATTTGAAAGAGCTGCCCTCTGTTCATCCGTAACCGGACCGAGTGTATCAAAACTCTGATATGTGCTGTCAGTATATATGGCTGTGTCGGGTTCGAGGATTCCGCCGGGGCCGTCTACATCAACATCAGTATCGTCTTTCTTTTTCTTCTTGGGCTTTTTAGTTTCTTTATCGTCATCGTCGTCATCGTCGTCGTCATCTTCATCTTCATCGACGTCCTTTTTCTTCTTCTTTTTCTTGCTGCTCTTTTCATCATCTTCATCATCCGAAGTCTCTTCGGTATCAGCCTTGTTCCTCTTTGATGAAGAATCATCGTCCTTCTTAAAGATAACAAAAACACAAAGAAGCACTATGGCAGCGATCAATGCAACAGCTCCGGCTATTATACCGATAAGCAGTCCAATCTTTTTCTTTGGTGCTTCATCTGCCGGAACCCCCGTAGGAATCGCCTGCTCATAGGTTTGTACAGGAGTAGCCTGCTCGTATTCTGCAGCAGGAATATCCTGTGTCATCCGGGCCGTCTCACTGACAGTTTCGTTTACCGCTTCATCCGCTGTTTCGATCACGGGTTCCCCAAAAGCTTCGTTTACCGCCTCACTTGCTGATTCAGCCGTCACCTCAGGATCCGCCTTTTGTGCGCCATCAAGCTTTGCTCCGCAGTTCGTACAGAACAATGCACCGTCTTCAACCTGTGCTCCGCAATTAGTACAAAACATAAAAACAACTTCCTTTCATATCATAAATGCTTAAAACTACATAAACACAACGGATATTATATCATCACAGAAGCGTTATTGCACCTACAAAGTTTAAAATACCCTGACAATTCCGACGTGTTTTATTTTTTACCCTTTTAATGTATAATAATTTAGGAAATAAGTACTTTCAGAGGGGCAGGTATGTATTTTAAGATTCTTTTTGTCATTATTGATATCCTGGCTGTTATCGATATGTTTTTTGTCCTAAGATCAACTCTCCGGATCCGGGAAAACTATGGTAAATGGCTTAAACATACGCTCATATCCGGGATCGTTGCAATCATAGCTAATGTCTGTATAGCTTTATCATTCAATCCACTTTTTGCTGAGTTATCCTACTGTATCTACTTTGCTTCCATCGATTGGATCCTGTATTTCCTTACAGGCTTCTGTATATCCTATACCGAACATGACCGTGCGTTAAAGATACTTGCTCCAATATCCTGCATCGTAATGGTGCTAGACACTGTCCTTTTGATTTCCAACCTGTTCCTCAAAATGCATTTCTACATTTATGAAACAGCTGACCGGACCGGAAGTATTTTTTATCAAACCGGCTTCAATTCAATGTATTATGTACATCTTGCCGTGGATTATTCTGCGATAATAATTGCGTTCTTCTTTATCATTTTCCGTCTGGTCAGAAGCTACAGTCTGTATCGGATCAAATACGTTATCATACTTTCTGTACTCATACTTGTTGTCATACTCAATGTGATATATATGGCCTTTGCCATGCTTCTTGATGCTTCGGTCGTATTCTATGCTGTTGCAGGTACACTAATTTATCTGTCCATTACTATTTTTGTGCCCAGAAGTCTTCTTATGAGTTCCATAGGCCGTGCAGTGGATGATATGAATGAGGGTCTTATAATCTTTGACATAAATGAACAGTGCATATATGCTAATGCTTTTGCAAAAAACAGGTTTGAGATTGCTGAAAGCGGATTCAGCATGCAGAGCGAACCCGTTTGTACAGTGATCAGAGATCTTCATGATCGTGAGCTTACATTCGGAGAATCAGATTATGAGATAAGCAGATCTTTGAACGGTAAAATCTCTTCCGAACACTACAGGATAAAATACAATAACCTGTCTGATAAGAAGGGGCGGACTATCGGCTCATTCTTCCTCATCGAAGACACGACTGAAACCATGTTCTATCTCAAAGAGATCAATGAAGCCAGGGAAAATGCAGACAAAGCCAATCAGGCAAAGAGTTCTTTCCTTGCCAATATGTCTCATGAGATACGTACTCCTTTAAATTCCGTTCTGGGAATGAACGAAATGATAGCCAGGTCTACCAGTGATCCGCAGCTTCGCGAATATACACAAAACATCAAGGATTCAGGCGATGTCCTTCTCGGACTCATTAATGATATCCTTGACTTTTCAAAGATCGAGGCAAATAAAATGGACATCGTTCCCACAGAATACAATGTCCATAAACTTCTGACCGACTGCTACTATTACTTCGAACAGAGTGCAGCCGTAAAGGATCTTTATATTAATATCACCTGTGACGAAACCATGCCTTCCGTTCTGTTTGGTGATTTCAATCACATAAAGCAGATAATCTCAAACATCATTTCAAATGCTATCAAATATACTAAGGAGGGCGGAGTCATAATCGCCGTGTCCAAGGAAACAATCTCCGATGACGATCTGACTCTCTGTTTCAGCATATCCGATACCGGTATCGGAATAGCTTCCGAAGATATGGATGACCTCTTTGATGCTTTCAAGCGCGTAAATGAAAGGCAGAATGCAACCATTCAGGGCACCGGTCTCGGGCTTGCCATTACCAAAGAGCTTGTCGATCTGATGCATGGTGAAATATCTGTCCAGAGTACTCTTGGCAAAGGAACACGCTTTACCATCAAAATACCCCAGACGGTGATCGACCCCAAGCCCATAGGTCCCTATATAAGGACCCGTCTGGTTGACAATTCAGAATATCACGAGAGCTTCCGTGCACCTGAGGCAGAAGTGCTGCTCGTCGATGACGTTGCATTAAACTTGAAGGTTGCCGAGGCTCTGCTCAAAAAGACTCTTGTCAATGTCGACAAGGCTTCAGGCGGTAATGAAGCCATCGAAATGTGCCGTCAGAAAAAATATGATGTTATCCTGCTCGATCACAGAATGCCTGATCCTGACGGAGTGCAGGTCTTTAAGATCATATCTGTTGTTGGCATGAATACCGAAACTCCCGTGATCATGCTGACTGCAAATGTCCTTGACGGAGCAGCTGAGGAGTATCGTCAGCTGGGATTTGCAGACTATCTTTCAAAGCCGATCAAAGGCAGTGAGCTTGAAGCAGTTCTTGCAAAACATCTGCCTGAAGAAAAGGTTATACGATGACTTTTTCAAAATCTGCCTTGGGATGTTTGCATAACGGGCAGATAAAATCATCAGGAAGTTCTTCTCCCTCGTATTCATATCCACATATTGAACATCTCCAGATGGTTTTTCCTTCGGGAGTAGTTCCGACGTCCTGCGGTTTCGGCTTGACGTTGTTCTGATAATACTCGTAAGTGCACGATGATGTATCTGACAGCACTGTCATAAACTCCGGCTCGCATATGAAAAGAGTATGCGATCCCAGATCCGTCTTTTGCCTAACATTTAGTGAAAAATAAGCGTTAGTGCCTTTGGTTATATATGGTATTCCGTTATTGGCGAGTGCATAATCCGAAGCAGGATAATCCGTCCCGAATTTATCGACGTCTCTGCCTGATTGAAAGCCGAAGTGCTTAAAGAGGTCAAATCCGGCATCCTGACTGATAACGGAAATATTGCATTTGCCCGTTTCCACTATCATGTCATGTGTGTAATTTGCCTTGTTAACGGCTATGGAGATCGTATTGGGCTCCGAAGCTATCTGAACTGCAGTATTGATTATGCAGCCATTCTTTTTATCACCTTTTACCGCGGTGCAGACAAACAATCCGTATGAAAGCTTATACATTGCTTTTGTGTTCATTTCTGCCATTTTGATTCCTCCTTAATGATCTTAATCCTCAATTTAATTTCAAACAGATTTCTTTTCTGAATATTCATCAGGGCGATCGGTCTTAACGCATCGTGACAAGTTCGTAAGTTCTTGATCCTACTCCGATCTTTTCAGCATGTTCAAGTGTCTCCGCCCATGAAACGTTTGGATTACTGTTGTGCCATACATCTCCGTGATCATGGAAATGCTCGCTCGCCATGTTGTCTCCAAGCTGGCTGTTTCTTATCGGTTCTGCCTTTTGGCAAAGATCTACGCAAGCCTGATCCAGCGCAACCGGATCAAACGAAGCCAGCATTCCTATATCCGGCAGGATCGGTGCGTCATTCTCTCCATGGCAATCACAGTTGGGAGAAACGTCTGTTATAAGACTGATATGAAAATTCGGTCTCCCATTTAAGATGGCTGCTGTATATTCCGCCATCTTACATCCCAGAAGCGCAGGAGCGTTCCAGTTATCGTTCTCGATCGCATCAAAGGCACAGGCTCCTATGCATCGTCCGCAGCCCTTGCACTTTTCGGTATCTATCCGCGCTTTGTTACCTTCATAAACAATGGCATCCGAGCCGCATTCGCGGGCACATCTTCTGCATCCGCGACATTTGTCAGCGATAACATGAGGATGTCCGCTGTTGTGCTGCTGCATCTTACCTGCACGGCTGCCGCAGCCCATTCCGATATTCTTGATAGCTCCGCCGAATCCGGCCTGCTCATGTCCCTTAAAGTGATTAAGTGAGATAACAATGTCAGCATCCATAACTGCTCTTCCTATATAGGCTTCCTTGCAGTATTCTCCGTTAGGAACCGGAACAGCAATATCATCCGTTCCCCTCAGTCCATCAGCTATGATTATCTGACAGCCCGTCGTGACTGTATTAAACCCGTTTATGTTTGCGCAGTCCAGATGCTCAAGAGCATGTTTACGGCTCCCCGGATACAATGTATTGCAGTCGGTAAGGAACGGAAGTCCTCCTTTATCCTTCACAATATCGGCAACAGCCTTGGCATAATTGGGTCTTAAATATGCCAGGTTCCCGAGCTCCCCGAAATGCATCTTGATAGCCACGAACTTACCGTTCATATCTACAGAATCAATTCCCGCCATTTTGATCAGTTTCTGGAGTTTAGCGGTAAGCGAAACTCCGAGAGTCGTTCTGAAGTCCGTGAAATATACTTTTGACTTGTCCATAAACAGATTCTCCTTGTAATTTCTATATTCATATATTATCAAATATATTGCATTAAATCATATGTATTTTATTTATTTCTTATAGTATCCCGGTTCTTACGGATCATGGCATGCCAGACCACATCATGTATTCCGAGATTGTTTTTCCCCGCTGCTTTAAGGATGCCTTCCTGTATCATGCCGGCCTTTTCCATTACACGCCCCGACCTTGGATTATTTACATCGTGACAGGCAGCAACCCGGTTAAGTCCCACAACATCAAACAGATAATCCATCACTCCCCTTAAGGCTTCGCTCATAAGGCCCTGTCCCCAGAATGATCTGCTCATGCAGTATCCGATATCTGCAGCTTCAATATCCTCATAAAACCTGACCACAGAAATATTGCCTATGACTCTTCCGGACTGCTTATATTCCATGACCCAGTTAAAATATCCCCCATCCTCATAACGGGATATCCATTCAGTGAGTATACTTTCGGTAACCTCTAAGCCCGAATGTGGCTGCCAGGTCAGAAATCTGGTGACTTCCGGATCCGATGCCCAGTTATTAAACATCTCTTCTGCGTCTTCTGCCTTGAATCTGCGCAGGATCAGTCTGGGTGTTTCTATTTTCTGCGTTCCGGTTTTATTCATCTTTCAATCTCCGCTAACACAGTTCTAATAACCTTCTCATAATCATCATCGATAAGCGTGATTTTTTCCCCACATTTTTGAAAGCCTTCCACAACCTGATGATTATCCTTTTTCAACTGTTCAACCGTGCAGTATGAATCATCCAGTCTTACCTCAACATCTGACGCATGACCTTTTATGTCTTCATAATGTGTTTCTATATAGGCATCCGACATTGCCAGACAAATGAATCTTATCGACTGTATATACTGTTCATCAAAGTCTTTTCTCCAATCATAAGGGATATAACATCCCTCCACGATGAGATTCTGTTTGTTTTCAACGGCCGTTTTGATCATTTCCCGAACAACAGGCCAAAGATATCCGGTAAGTTGTTCGTCATCTTCCGGTGTAAGATCAGTGTTTCCGCTTCGTATCAGACCCATTTTCAAATGATCTATGGAAAAATACGGATATTTATATTTTTCAAGCATTTTCTGAGCCAGTACGGTTTTACCTGCATGGGATGCACCCATTATAAGAATTATCATATGCTTTTCCTTTTGACGACGAGGTTTTCTATCAATATTTATGTCAGTTTTTTTGATAAAAACAGGAGCAGATCATCATCGTTTACACAGGGTGCGTACTGATCCAGCACCTTGTTTTTGTACCATACTCCGCTTCCGTCCGGAACGTATCCGCGTTTGACATAGATGCGCTGCGCCGGACCATAGCCGGAGTGAACTCCGACGGCCAGGAACACCATATCGGACAGTCTGGCTGCTTCGCTCTCCGCCACATCGAGCAGTTTACTGCCGATTCCTTTTCCATGTATGTCAAAGAATACCGTCAGATCGACAATCTCTGGATAGTTCATGCCGCCCCAGGGTCCTTCTGTCGGATGAAGGACAAGAGTGCACTGACCCTTGACTGCTCCTTCAAATTCAGCGATGAATACAAGCCTTTCGCCTTCCTCCTGTTCTTTATAGTATTCCTCATAGGTCTTTATCTGCGGATGCCATCCGTAAGAAAGATATGTATCATAAAGGATCTTTGCATCCTCAGGGATCATACTTCGGATCTTCAATGTTCCATCGTCATAATATGTTTTCATGCTTCTCTCTTCATTTAATCTGCATATTTTCGTGCTATCGCGGTAAATTCTCCCGGCAGCTTCTCATTCTCCCATGAAGGATGCTCATCGAACCTCTCCAGGGTAAATCCATTTCCGATTATGGAATTGATGATCTCGCTGATGGTGTACTTCCTGTAATGGCACTTCGGGATCTGCTTACGGGTCTCCTCATCATAGAACCTGGCGTGCGCCATCTCTCCTTCAAAGATATCTGTCGAGAAATAGCTCATGGTAGGTTGCTGTAGCCCCAGTATATCTGCAATTTTGGTAAAAGGATGGAAGTCGCTGCAGATCATTTTTCCACCGGGCTTAAGCAGCCCGTTCATAACGCTCATAAATGAATCTATGTCATGATAATAATGAAGGATCCCGCCTTCCATAAATACCACATCAAAGGAACCGGCATACTGATCCAAATTGATTTTTATAATGTCACATACATCATATCTGATCTTCACGCCTGCAGCTTCCGCGGTTTCCATGGCATATTTCCTGTTGGCTTCTGAAATATCAAAGACGGTAACCTCTGCTCCAAGCAAAGCCAGCGGTATTGCTTTTTTGCCACAGGATCCGCATATATTAGCCACCTTGACACCTTCAAAAGAGTCAAAGTAATATGCATACTGCTTCAGCATTTTCTTCGGATTTTCTTTGTCCTTTGAGGCTCTTTCTTCCGGCGTACCTGCTGTCCTCACCCAGAAATCGTAAGCATCAAATTCCCAGGCTTTCTTATGCTGTTTACTGTAGTCTTCCAAATCTTTTATTCTCCCATTATTATATATTCCTGGTTGTATTAACTCTATATTCATCAATTACCGCGGTACGCATATTTTTAGGAAAATAACTAAACAATATCCTATCAAAAACACGATTCCGGTTCAATGGAGCTATATCTTAAATAATTATGAAAAGAATTTCTTTATAATGGCATTTATCTCATTGGTTCCTAAAGGATTGGTCGATGTTTCTTCAGTAATGATCAGCTTTTCTCCAATAAATATCTCATCACCCATCATCGTTTTGAGCCTTTGTACTGAATTCCTCGCATATTCTTTATCGTCCATCATTCCCCGATGTTCCCAATACGTGACTCTTCTTCTCTTAACATCCAGCACGGTAAAGTCGGGGTAAATAGTCATACCGTTACTTAACTGCAGAGGGCATTCATATTTATATGGGATATCCCTGTCTGCCAGCGCATTTGCTATATTGAGTTCCGACTTTGAGCGAACTCTTTCTTTTCGTTTGGTTTCAAAATAAGGCAGATAATCCGGTATAGCTTTTCCCTCATAAGGTGTATCTATCCATTTCTTTGCATAGTCCTCATCGGAAACATCTATCGGCATTACCAGTTCTTTTACTTCTTGAGGGTATTTTGAATAAGTCTCTTGAACTTTATCTACAATATTTTCTGTTTTTGAAAGCAGTTTTTTAAGACTTTCAGTCTCTGACGTCACAAGCTTCAGAATTTTTTCATCATATGCTTTCTGAAGATATTTCCTGATTTTAGAAGTCTCTGATCTGCGAATATATTTTCCAGACTTTTCCGAACTGTCATTTCTTAAAAAATACTGAACTCCATATGGTGTCTTGCTGACATGTATTTTCCCCGGCGGTGCTTTCTCCAGCGCAGTCTCTTTTAAATTCTTGATCGATAAGAGCTCGTTGTATCTCCGCCTTGCTTCAGAATATAGATTTGTGTAGCTCGTCATTAGTCCTTTTAGGGCAGATTCTTTTGTTGCCAGTGGTTTTGTTACCGGTACTTTTGTTACCGGTACTTTTGTTACCGGTATTTTTTTTACCGGTACTTTTGTTGTTAAAGCCTGTGTTTCCAAAAAATTGTTTTGTTTTTTCATATTGATTTCTCCATATAAAACGCATTAAAACAGCAAATTATTGTATATTCTCATTTTCGCTGCTTGAATTCATACTATTTCCGTCATTCAGACAGCGGGATTGCTAAAATCAGCTTTTTCCGCTGTTGCTAACAGGCCTCATGCCGCATTTCTGACAGCGGGATTACTAAAATCCGATTTTTCGCTGTTGCTAACAGGCCTCATGCCGCATTTCTGACAGCGAGATTCGTATAATTTGATTTTCCGATGTTGAAAGTCAGTCAAATGCTTCTTTTTCAACAGCGGAATTATAAAAAAAGGGATTTTCGATGTTTGGAAGTATCAACTCCTTCAAAAACAAACATCGGAATTTGAAAAAAGAAGGATTTCGATGCCCCGCGAATGGGGCATCGAAGAATAAACTAATTTAAATACTACATCTGATACTCTGGATTTACAATACC
>JAEEGL010288627.1_pt1 | contig 29480 bp, 18 predicted proteins | sample 9134231 | NCBI WGS metagenome assembly JAEEGL01 (sample SAMN16246548, study PRJNA631951) | gut metagenome | biome: gut microbiome; feature: rumen; material: fiber-attached | host: Bos | place: Iran: Karaj | collected 2018-10
CATTTCACCGAGAGAAGCTGCTGCAGAAGCACCAGCCAGACCCGTACCAACCACGATGACATCCAGCTTCAGCTTGTTCTTCGGGTTGACGAGACGCTGATGAGCCTTATATTCCTTCCATTTCTCAGGTACTGGACCTGCGGGAATCTTAGAATCTATTACTTTAGCCATAACTTTTTTAATGCTTAATTCTTAATTCATAATGCATAATTATTGGCAGCAAGCTGCGGCAGCAGCCTGACAGCAGTCACCATAGCAGTAGAGGCTCGGAGCCAGCTTCGTAGCGAAAGCCAGTACAACAACGAGGAAGCCCAACATCAGCAGAGTCACATAAATGTAGCTAATCCACTTCCAGCGCTGGAACCAGACCTTACCGTTGATACCCAGTGTCTGCATAGCCGACCAGAAGCCGTGAGTGAGGTGGAACCAGATGGCTGCCAGCCAAATGATGTAAGCTACCACATAGCCAGGACAGCTGAACGTGTCGATCATGAAGGCAAAGCCATCATCGGGCAGGTGACCGGCAGAGAAACCAGCCAACTCAGCGAGCATCATCTTTGCCCAGAAGTTGTAGAGGTGCAGGCCAAGACCAACCACGATGATGATACCCAGCACGAGCATGTTCTTTGATGCCCATTCCACCTTGCCGGAATTAACCACCGTAGCGACATCGTAACGACTGTTACCACGGGCAGTACGGTTCTGTGCGGTCAAGATGAACGCATAAACAATGTGAATCACAGCCAGGGCAGCCAGACCCATTGTAGCCACTACGGCATACCAGTTGGCACCCAGCAATTCGCAAATCATGTTGTAAGCCTTACCCGAGAAGAGCGCGACAATGTTCATGCAACAGTGGAATGTCATGAACAGAATCAGCGCAGTACCCGTCACAGACATGACAACTTTGCGACCAATTGATGAATTAAATAACCACATAAACTGAATTTAAATTATTAATAATTTGAGATTAAAAATACTTGATAATAGGTATTACGCGCACATTTGGGGTACAAAGATAATAAAAAACTATGAATCACGCAAACGATTCCGTAAAAATATAAGCTGTTTATACAAAATTCATTACTATTGTTTGGCTATTTTGCAGTTTTTTCGTATTTTTGCCCAAGTTTTTTGTGAGTTTATGAGATTATTCTGTCTTTCCATTTTCCTGTTCGTGGCATCGTTGTCCTCACGTGCCGCTGACCTGTTTCCGCGATGGGGGAGTGCCTACTGGCACGATTCCGTTCCTGCCTCCATGCGCCAGAGTTATATCAGTTTCGGACTCCAGTATAAAGACCAGCCTTGGCAAAGTCTGCCAGTCAGCGCGTTCTCGGAATACAAGCAGACGGGCAACCGTTCCCATTACGAGACACTCATGTTCCAGAAGCGCCGACAGCTGGCAGCATTGGCGATGGCTGAGTTAATGGAGGGCAAGCGTCAGTTCATGTCGGACATCATGAACGGGCTGTTGAGTACCTTGGAGGAAACCTGGTGGGGACTGCCGGCACATTATAAAACCACCGTGCCCGTGGCTGCCGACCAGACCGTTGACCTGTTCAATGCCGAGACAGCATCGCTCATCGCCTACATCCGCTATGTCTTTTCCGATGAAATCGGTCGTTTTTCACCGCTTATGGTGGAACGTATCGATGCAGAGATTAGCCGTCGCATCCTTGAGCCGGCAGTCAAAACCAAGTATTGGTGGAAGACGGCTGCCATGAACTGGAACCCGTGGATCTGTTCCAACTGGCTGGCCTGCGTGTTGTTTTGCGAGCATGATACGGCGCGTCGGACTGAAGCCATCCGTCAGATTACCCAGGCCTGTGAGGCTTTTATGAATGCCTATCCGGCTGATGGCGGTTGCGACGAAGGTCCCCACTACTGGGACCGTGCTGCCGCTTCGCTGTTTGAGACGCTCTATCTGTTGGAAAAGGCCGATGAGACTAATCTGTCATCATGGAACAAGGAACGCCTGGAGAAGCTGCAGGCCATGGAGTCCTATATTTATAAGATGTATATCGGCAACGGCTATGCGGTCAATTTCGCCGATGCCCACGGCAACAAGGCCTTGCTCAACGTGAATATCGCCTATCCCTTTGGTGTGGTAACAGGCGACAGGACGATGCGCGAATATGCCGCATGGGTCGGCCAATCCGATGACATCCTGCACCAACCAGCCCGTCTTTACGACCGTAGTGGCAACTGGCCGTCCTTGTCCCGAGAGCTGATATTTCTGCAAGATATTCAGTCTTTCTTGCGCGAAACACCCAAAGAACCGATTCAGAAAACCGTCTGGTTGCCCGACCTGCAGATTATGACATCCCGTGAACCTTACGTGGCCATGAAGGGTGGCACCAATGGCGAAAGCCACAACCACAACGATGTCGGTTCCTTTATCGTCTATCCCGATGGCGAACCCCTGTTGATAGACCCGGGTGTTGGCACGTATGATGCCAAGACGTTCTCCAATCAGCGCTATGAATTGTGGACCATGCAGTCTGACTACCACAACCTGCCACGCATCAATGGCTGTAGCCAGCATGACGGCAAGCAATATCAGGCCCGTGTTGTCAGCTACAAGCCGGGCCAGTTGACGCTCGATATTGCCGGTGCCTATCCGAAGGAGGCGGCAGTGAAGTGGTGGAAACGTACCGTCAAGCCGGGCCAAGGCCGCGTGGAGGTGACAGAAGACTACTGTCTGAACGACTTTGTCAACCCCTCGCAGCTGATGCTGATGACCATTGTGAAACCAGAAACAAATCAGGCGGGGCTGATTTTGCTTGGCAGCCACCGCCTGATATACAATGCCTCTCAACTATCTGTTGAAATAGATGATGTCAGCGATAAAATGGACGATTATCTGCGGAACATGTGGGGACCGCAAATGTACCGTATCGTGTTGACGCTACGCAGTCAGAAGCTGAAGGACAAGATCAGATACACCATCCAATAGCCTATCCTTTCAGCCGTTCGGCCATAGCGCGTCCCAGTGCCTCACACTGTGCCTTGGTCTCGGCAGTAAGGCTCTGCTTGATTTCCACGGGTTCTCCGACAGCTTCATAGTGCAGTTTTTCCTCATTCCATCGGGAAATCTCGCTGACAGCCTTCGATGCCCATCCATAGGAACCGAACCACCCAAAGAGGTGGTTCTTGATGTCCTTGCCGGCCAACTCAGAGAGCAGCACGTCCATCTCATGGTAAAGGGCCGTGTTGTAGGTCGGGGCACCCACAATCAGTCCCTTGTAGCGGAACACGTCACGGATGATGTAGGAGTGGTGCGTCTTCGAGACGTTGTACATCACGATGTTCTTCACACCAGCCTCGGAAGCAGCACGAGCTATCACTTCTGCTGCCCGTTCTGTGTTGCCGTACATGGTACCGTAGCAGATAACCAGTCCCGGCTCAGTCTCGTATTTCGACATCCGGTCGTATTCTGCCACCACCTTGTCTATATACTGATGCCATACAGGACCGTGGGTGGCACAGATATAGTCCAGCTTGATGCCAGCCAGTTTCTTGATGGCGTTTTGTACCGGTGTGCCGTACTTTCCGACGATATTGGAGTAATAGCGCACCATTTCCAGCCAGAAGGTGTCGCAGTTGATCTGTTCGTCGATGATGCCACCGTTCAAGGCGCCGAAGCATCCGAAGGCATCGCCGCTGAACAGCACGTTTGTGCCCGTAGCAGCCCCGTCAGCAATGGTGGCAAGCGTCACCATGGTCTCCGGCCAGTGTACCATCGGTGTCAGCACAAAGTTCAGCGTTACCTTGCCAAGTGCGATGGAATCGCCGTTTTTTACCTCTACGGTATCTTCGCTGATGCCATAGAATCCTTCCATCATCTGGAATGTCTTCTTGTTGCCGACAATTTTCACGTTCGGATAGTATTTCTTGATGAGTGCTATCGAACCGCTGTGGTCGGGTTCCATGTGGTTGATGACCAGATAGTCGATGGGGCGTTCGCCGATGACTTCGTTGATATGTTCCAGGAACTGGGTGAAGAAATCTACTTCTACGGTGTCAACCAGACAGACTTTCTCGTCATCAATCAGATACGAGTTGTAGCTGACGCCATTGGGCAGAGGCCACAAGCCTTCGAAGAGATTTTTGTTGCGGTCGTTAACGCCAACGTAATAGATGTTTTCGGTAATCTTTTGCATAATATAATAGTTTTAAAATGATTCCTGTTTTTTCTTCTCGGCAAACTCCGGTGAGACATAGTTGTAGAGACTGCGGCATACCTCGCCGGCAAACTGCTGACCGCTGTCGATGACGCTGTCCCACTGGGTTTCCGTCAGTCCGCGTTTCAAGTCATCCTTGGTGATGTTGCCCTTGATGAGTCCGTAGAGGAAGCCAGCGTTGAAGTTGTCACCGGCACCGATAGTGCTGACCGTCTCTGTCTTTTCCACAGGATATTGTTTTTTCAGTCCGCCCTCCGCCCTTAGCTCTATCGGTTCTGCAGCATGGGTGTAGATGAAGTTCTTCGTGTAGAAAGCAATCTCGCTGCGATAGACGCTGTCGGCATCCGTCTTCTTGAACAGTATCTCGAAGTCCTCTGAGGAGCCGCGTACAATATCGGCCAGTTCAAAGTTCTCCAGCAGATTGGCACGCAGTTTCATGGCTTCATGCTGGTGCGACGCCCTGAAGTTCACGTCGTAATAAAGGATGGCACCCTGTTCGCTGGCATAGTCCAGAAAGCCTTTTACCTGATCCCGGATGACGGGGTTCAGCGCATAGTATGAGCCAAAAAGCACGATGTCATCGGCATTAACCTCCGGATAGGTGAAGTCCAGCCGGTCGTGCGGATGGTCTTTGTAGAACACATACTCTGCATCGTTCTGTTCGTTGAGGAATGCCAGCGACAGTGGAGATTTCGACTCAGGATAAATACACACGCTTTCTGCGTCGCAGCCGTTGTCCTTCAGGAAGTTAACAATCATCCGTCCCACGCGGTCGTTGCCTGTTTCGCTGATGAAGCCAGTCTTGATGCCGACGCGCCCTAAGGAGATGATGGCGTTGAACGTACTGCCACCGGGTACGGCACTGATGGGTTGGTCATTACGGAAGATGATGTCAAGCACCGTCTCTCCTATACCGATTACTTTTCTCATGCTGTTGTTCTGTAATTTGCATGCAAAGTTACTCATTCTTTTGCAAATTTCCAAATGTGTCAGCCATGAAATTCAATTCTCTAAAGAATTTGGCCATTAGTCACTGACTAATTTCCGTTAGTAGGCCACTGGCGAAAATTACTCAATGACTAATTCCAATTACCATCCCACTGGCAAAAATCCCATAGCGTGGGACTCTTACATCTTACATCATACATCTCACATCATACACGCACATTATTGGCGAAAACGAAATAGACGTGTCCTACGTGTCCACGGGGGGGTATGGACACGTAGGACACGTTGTTTCCTTATAAGGCAATATATAGTGAATTCAGGCGGTTTGGTTACCCTTCTGATATTGCGTAGGCGTGATGCCGAAGCGTTTCTTGAAGGTTGTCGACAGATATTGCGGCGTAGCCATGCCCACCTGGTAGGCAGCCTCAGCAACGGTGACATGCTCGTCGGCCAGCAGTTCGTAAGCCTTCTGCAGTCTGCGCTCTTTGATATATTCGTTGGGAGTCTGGCCTGTCAGGGTCTTCAGCTTCGTATAGAAGGTGCTGCGTCCGTAGCCCATAACCTCGGCAAACCTGTCGACGCTCAGGTCGGGGGCTGCCAGGTGCGAGTCGACCCACACCGACAGCTGGGCCAGCAGTTTCTGGTCGCGCTCTTCGACGATTACTTGTGCGGCAGCCATGGCTTTCTCCCTCTTCGCGTCTTCGCCGGCAGCCAGTCCGTCGTCCATCTCTCTTGCCACCGAACGGCGCAAGCTGTCACTGCGCTGCAACAGGTTGCGGCACTGCAACAGCAGCAGCGGCACGGAGAAGGGCTTGGTAATATAGGCATCGGCGCCCACCTCCATGCCTTTCATCTGCTGGTCCTCGCCGTCGAGGGCGGTGAGCATGATGACCGGCAGGTGGCGCAGCCGCTCGTCCTTACGCATCCGCCGCAGTAGTTCAAAACCATTCATGCGCGGCATCATGGCGTCGGTGATGACCAGCTGGCAGTCGTCGTTCAGACGCTGCAAGGCCTCCTCGCCATCGCTGGCAGTCTCTGTCTGGAAATACTTGCCCAGCTCCTGCTGCAGGAAGGCAGCAATGTCGCCATCGTCCTCAACTATAAGAATACGGTGGTCGTTCATCGGGTCGGCCAGGACCTCGCGCACCTGCTCTGTGAATCCCTGCCGCTCTACGCTCTGCTCGTCCTGCTGCGGCATTTTTTCTTTCAGGAAGTCTTTCTCGCCGTAAACGCCTTTATCCGTGGGCAATTCAATGGTAAAGATGCTGCCGCCCCCAGGGTTTGGCTCGCAGCGTATGGTGCCATGATGGGTACGGATGAGTTCTGCCGTCAGGTCCAGTCCGATACCCAGACTGTCACGTCCTATCTGTCCCCGTTGGAAACGGTCGAAAATCTTCTCACGCATATCCTCGGGAACGCCCACTCCCGTATCGGCTACGGAAATCGTAAATCGTAAGTCGTCAAATCGTAAATAGACAGTGATGCTACCTCGCTGCGGCGTGTACTTAAAGGCATTCGAAAGCAGGTTATAGACAGCCTTGTCGATAAATCCGCGGTCTATGAACATCGTGTAGTGCTTCATAGCCGGCAGGAAAGTGAGTACGATACGCTTCTGTTCGGCAGTGTCGCGGAACCCCTGGCACAGGTTGTAGACGAAATTGACAATATCCGTCTCCTCCAAAGCCAGCGACAGCCGGTTGTTCTGCATCCGCCGGAACTCCAGCAGCTGGTTGATGAGCCGGAGCAGTCGGTCTACGTTACGCTGCATGTTGCTCAGCGGGCCACGCGTGACAGCCGGCGCATCCTTCATGCCCTTCAGCTTGTCCATCGACCCCTGTATGAGCGTGAGCGGCGTGCGGAACTCGTGCGATATGTTGGTGAAGAATTTCAGCTTATACTCCGTGAGCTGCTTTTCCACGGCCACGGCCTGGCGCAGCGCGTTCAAGTGGCGCAGGTGGCGGTAGAGGGTGTACCCCATCACGAAGGCCACTATTATATAAATAAGGTAGGCCCACCACGTTTGCCACCAGGGCGGTGTGATGCGTATGGTGTAGGCAGCCTCCGTCCAGTCAGCGTTGCCCACGCGGCAGCGCACCCTTAGCGTGTATTTGCCTGGCTTCAGGTTCTTGTAGGTGGTGGTGTTCGGGTGGGCTGGTGTGCTCCAGTCGTGGTCATAGCCTTCCAGCAGATAGCTATAGACGGTGTTTTGAACCTGTCCGAACGCAAAGTTTGAGAAGCCCAGGGTCAGCGAGTTCTGGTTGTGGGCCAGTGTCAGCGCATGGTCTGTCAGCAGACTGTCCAGCTCCTGCGCAGTGCCGTTTACCATGATTGTGGTCAGTCGCAAGACTCCCGATGCCGTACTGTCATTAGCAGCTGTCGTGGGCGTTACGACGATACCGTCGAGTGTACCCAGAGCCAGTCGCCCGTCGTCAAGCATCACACTGCTCCCCTCGTTGTAGAAGTTGCGCACCAGCGCATCGGTGAAGAATAGTGTACGCACAATGCGTTTCTGCTCAGGGTCGTAAACCGCCAGTCCGTCTTCAGTACTGATGCACAGCCTTCCGTTACGATCCTCGACAATGGTCTGTACGATGCCCAGCTGCTGCATGGCTTCGTCCTTCACAACCTTACCATTGTGGAGCAGCAGGATGCCCTGCCCCTCTGTTCCTATCCATAGGCGCTGGCGGCTGTCGCGCATTAGTGTGCGGACAGGCAGCGGGGTGACAACCCGGTAGCGTGTGCTGTCGGCCGGCAGCGAGTCGGTATGGAAGGCAATAAGTCCTTTTGCCGTACCCACCCACATACGTCCGCCATTGTCGGTGGCAATGGCCCGGGGGTGCAGCTGACTGATATGGGTGAAGAAATGACAATCCTTGCCGGTGCTGTCGGCCATAACCAGATCACTGTGAATACCGCAATACCATCGGCGGCCTTTGGCATCGGTGGCAATGTTGTCCACACGGCCATAGTCGCCATGTACGGGTTCAACATTCATTTGTCCGTTGGCAGAGATGTCTGCCTTGTAGACGCCGTGCAGCCGTCCACCCAGCCAGAGTCGCCCCTGCGGGTCAATGTGAGCCGTGATGTATTTACTGCCGGCATTCTGAACTTGTCTGACGTTCTGCAACATTCCGTCGGCCAGGTAGAGGGCACCATAGTTGTCGGCAATCAGTATGCGGCCGTCAGGCGTGCGGTGCATCATGCGAATGTTGTCGTGGTTGTCGGCAGCTCCGTTCATGTCAACCAGTTCATAGTCCTGCTGCACCACCGAGAGGCATGCCACGCCATAGTGCTCCATCGACACCCAGATGTGGCCGTCGCGGTCTTCGGTCAAAAACACTATCTGGTTGTTGTCTATCAGCCGCGTCGGGTCGCTGTCGGTGATGTAGCGCGTCTCGTCTGTCTGCAGATTATGCACCACCAGTCCGCCGCCGTTCACCGACACCCATACCAGTCCCCGCCGGTCGGTCACCACACGGCACTTCAGGTTGTCGGTATGTGCCAGCAGTTGCGGGTCGAATACCTTCAGCCGCAGCCTTCGGCCGGTCTTTGCGTCCTCGTAGTTCATGATGCCGCTACGGTCGATGCTGAAGGGGTTGCCCCGGTTGTCTTTGCCACTGCCCGTCGTCACCGACTTCGCGGGTTTGCCCAACAGTGAGTCCATTCTTGCGGCCTCCTCGGCTGGCAGCTGACGGAAGGTGTAGCCGTCGTAGCGGTAGAGGTTGTAGATAGACTGGAAGTAGAGATAGCCCAGCGAGTCTTGGCGAATGCTGCGTATGTTGTTGTCGGGCAGGTTGCCCTGGGCCGTCGACAGACGGTGGGATATGATTTCGTCACGCGCCTGCAGAGGCAGCAGCATCGCGAGGCAAAGCATAGTCAGTAGTAGTCGTTTCATCACAGAATTTCTTCTCTGTTTGGTTGTTTTTGCGGTTGTCGACTGCAAATATAAGCATTATTTGCCGAACAGCAAAAGAAAAACGGATGAAATCATACGCGATTGGAAGATTTTATACGTCGGAGAGACTGCCTTTTCATTACTTTTGCAGCAGAAATCAGCAAAAAGCATGTAATAAACTTCAGTTAATAACAAATTAAAGCCAAAACAACAATGAACAAACAATTACTTTCCAGAACTGCGGCACTGGCCGCCCTGTTCCTCACCATCGCGGGGAACGCATTTGCAGACGATGAAGTGTATGACTTCGGAGCGTGGACGAAGAAGTCGGGTAAAGCACAGACCCTGGATTTAGAAAAAACGGCTACTGCTGCCGATGGCAGCACCACTGTATATCAGTTGACCAACTTCTTGGACAAGAATGATGCTAACCATTCGCTGAACGACCGTTTCTATCTAAGTAAGTTAAATGCTGATGCCACAGCGTCACCATACGGATGGACAAAGTTCGAGGGTTATTCTACTGATGGCACTATCACCGATGAATTGCTCACCTGCGGTTTCCACCTGAGAGGAAAAAACGGCAAGGTGTCTATTCAGAACCTGAAGAAAGGTGACGTGGTTATCATTACCCACAGCCTGTCGACTCAGACTGCAGAGACATCGGCAGATGGACTCTATATCGTCTCTAAGAATGTTTCTTACGAGACTGGCTCTGCCACAAAGGTGCTCACGTCGTCTTCCACGAAGACAGTCGGCAACGCCTTGGTGAGCGGCACTGAATACACCATGACCCAGGATGGCTCTTTCGACTTCCAGCATAGTGGAGGCGGCGAATATTACATCCGCAAGGTAGTCATCAAGCCCGTTGGCACAAATGGCGTTCACATCGGCTCCACCGGCTATGCAACGTTCAGCAGCGAGTCGGCAGTCAGCTTTGCCGGTACAGGCGTGAAGGTCTACTGGGCATCCAGCTATGCCGACGGCAAGGTGCAGTTCACAGAGATTACTTCTGGCATCGTGCCTGCTAAAACCGGTGTGCTGCTACAGGCTGCCAGTGGCAACTATACCTATACAGAAACTACAACCTCTGACAGTTATTCCGACAACCTGCTGAAGAACATCAAGGACGATGAAACGAAGGTAAAGGTTCCAGAGACCGCTGATGGTAAGACCACTACCAACTACCTGCTGGCTCAGAAGGACGGTGTGACGGGATTCTACAAAGTAGATTCCCAGAAGACTGGTCTGGGTGGCAAGGCCTGCCTCACTATCACCGAGGATGCAGCGTCTGCTCCCGAAGCCCTTTTCTTCGACTTTGGCAGCGAGACAACGGGCATCAACGAAGTAAGAGGTAAGATGGCAGAAGTCAAAGGGGAGTACTACACCATCAGCGGCCAGCGCGTAGCTCAGCCCACCAAGGGACTGTACATCATAAAGGGGAAAAAGGTAATGGTCAAATAAAGCGACGGGAGGACCAAACAATGAAGAAACTGTATATCCAACCCACCTGCCTGCCGGTAGAATTGCAACAGCACAGTTGTCTGTTGGCAGGCTCTGCCATCACAAGTCTCGACATCATAGATACGAGCATTGACAAAACGGATGCCGTCCTCTCCCCTATGTTTGACGACGACGCTCTAACTCTCGACGTATTAGATATTAATTGAAAAAAGAACAGTCTTAACATAAAAAACTTTGCTCTGATGGATAAGAAGAAAGAATACTTGCAACCACAGGTCAAGATGGTGGCAATGAGAATCAGACCCACACTGTTGGCCGGTTCTCTATCAGTAAACAGTTCGGCAATAGACGATGGTGATGCCGTACTGTCGCCCCGATATTTCATCGACGATGATGACGAATAAGTAGTAGTTTTTTTCATGATAAAGAATTTTAGTTAGTTTGTAGTTTTAGGCGGCAGGGCGCAGTGATTGTGTCCTGCCGCAATTTTTTCTTAGAGTATGAATAAGTTTCATGCGGAAAAATGATTCCGCGATTTGTACTATCTTGTCTTGACGACAATCGTGCCGCCGTGGGGATTGAAGTCGAGCAGCTGTCGGCCACGGTGTCGGTAGACTTTCAGTCTGTGCCCGTCCTGACTAGCCCGTCTGATGCGGGCATCGGGCAGCAGGAGTGTGAGCGGCTGGTTGAAGATGCGGCTGTCGAGCGGGCAACGAGGGGTGATGGCGATGACATTCTTCTTGTCCACGTTCACCTCTATCTGCACGCTGTCGCGCTCGCTGACGTAGGCTGCCACCTCGCAGAACGGTGCCACCCATAGGCGGTCCTGCAGCGTGACGACATAGTCCCAGTGGCTCCACAGCGTCTGCGGGTCGGGAAAATGATCGTAGCCCTGGGCCACGATGGTGTCGGCCCACTGGTTGAGCCATTCTGCAGAACGGCGTGAGCCAATATCTACTTGATAGGTGCGGGTACCCACACGGTCACGTCCACAGAACGCCAGCACCTCGTCGCTCTTGCGGTTGCCCGGATAGAAATAGGTGCGGGGGAAATGGCCGGTATGCTCATAGATGGCGGTATCGTTATGCTGAACCTCATAGCGCAGGGCCTCGCGGTTGAGCTTGGTGACGTTCTGGTGACCCCAGCCATGGCTGCTCACCTCGTGGCCCTCGTGTGCCAGCTGCCGCAGCATGTCCCACGTCATGCAGGGTGTGCCTGTGGAGCCGTTCTTCTTGTCGTGCGACGAGTGCATGATGCCGCCCACCTTCGATCCGATGATGGCAAAGGTACCGCGCATTCCGCGACGGTTCATCTCAGGACGGACAAGGGTGTAGTGGTCTATCAGCCCGTCGTCAAAGGTGTAGCTCACAGCGGCCTGACGGTTACCTAAATAGCGGGCTATGCTGATGGCGTCCTGAGCGTGCATTACTCCCAATCCCGTCAGTATGAAGGCAGAAAAAAGAATTCGTTTTATCATCATCATAGCAATTTTACCCGCAAAGTTAGTCATTTTGTGCGAATAATGTACACCTGCCGCTCGCTTTTTGGCCAAGAACATACATGTTCGGACAAAATCATACGCATCAGAGCGGCATTCTCACTACTTTTGCACTAAAAACAAAAAATACTCAAAAAAACATGACAACAGCAAGATTATTACTGACAGTATTGACGGCCCTCGCGGTATCAGTAACAACGACGGCCCGACGAACCTACAACTTCAACAGCAACTGGACGATTGAGAAAACAGGAAAGAAGGCGAGTACCGGCCGTCCCGTTACCCTGCCCCATGCCTGGAACGAAGACGAAGCCTTCGGCGTAAGCACCTTTGAGACGTCTACAGGTGTGGTGTGGTATCGCAAGGAGTTCACACTGCCCGCTGAGGCTGCCGGCAAGAAGGTGTTCATAGAGTTTGAAGGTGCACGCCAAGCGGCAGAAGTGTTTCTCAACGGCAAGCGTGTAGGCATCTCCGAGAATGGCGTGATGGCTTTCGGCTTCGACCTCACACCTTATATTATAGAAGGTGTCAACAAGATGGAGGTACGCACCGACAACGACTTCGACTACCGTGAACAGGCCACTGGCAGCACTTTCCAGTGGCAGAGCCGCTCGTTCAATGTGAGCTATGGCGGACTGAACAAGAACGTGTGGCTGCACGTGACAGACGAAGTGTATCAGACACTGCCACTGATGTCGTGCCTCGGAACCACAGGCACCTACGTCTATGCCACTGACTACGACATTCCTGGACACACGGCAACGATTCACGTGGAGAGTCTGGTGAAAAACGAAACCAGCGAGGCCGTCACCAGAGGTCTGACGGTAGTCGTTGAGGAGATGGACGGCCGGGAGCTGGCACGCTTTGAAGGTGCTGCGGCCACCATTCCCGCCCACGGTACTGCCACGCTGCGAGCCGAGAGGCGCATTGGCGGACTGCACTTCTGGTCATGGGGATATGGCTACTTGTATAAGGTGAAGACGATTGTCGGAGAGGATAACGTGGAAACGCTGACGGGTTTCCGCAAGACGGAGTTCAAGAACGGAATGGTTTACTTGAACGACCGCGTAATGATGATGCACGGCTACGCCCAGCGCACCACCAACGAGTGGCCGGGCGTGGGCCAGTGCGTGCCGGCATGGCTGAGCGACTACTCCAACGACCTGCTGGTGCAGTCGGGGGGCAACCTGGTGCGCTGGATGCACACCTGCCCATGGAAGCAGGACGTGGAGTCGTGCGACCGCGTGGGACTGCTACAGGCCATGCCTGCCGGCGACTCTGAGAAAGATGCCACGGGGCGCTGGTGGACACAGCGCAAGGAACTGATGCGCGACGCCATTGTCTATATGCGCAACTCGCCCAGCATCATCTTCTACGAATGTGGCAACCACCGCATCACCGCCCAGCACATGCGCGAGATGAAGCAGCTGCGCAACCAGTACGACCCCTACGGCGGACGAGCCATCGGCAGCCGCGAGATGCTGGACGAGCCGGAGGCTGAATACGGCGGCGAGATGCTCTATGTAAACAAGAGCGACACGAAGCCTGTATGGATGATGGAGTACTGCCGCGACGAGGCACTGCGCTGGTATTGGAACTCATGGAGCTATCCCTATCACCAGGAAGGCGACGGCCCTACCTTCCGTGGTGCAAAGGCCTCGGCCTATAACCACAACAACGACCGATTCGTGGTGGAACTGGTGCGCCGGTGGCATGAGTACTGGCTGGAACGCCCTGGAACAGGAACGAAGGTGAACAGTGGCGGCACGAAGATTATCTTCAGCGACACACAGAGTCATGGCCGATCAGCCGACAGCTACCGTGTGAGTGGCGTGGTGGACCCTATGCGCATACCCAAGGATGCCTTCTATGCCCACCAGGTGATGTGGAACGGATGGGTAGATGACTTGAAACCACAAACCTACATCGTGGGACACTGGAACTACGACAAGGACTTTGTAGTGCCAGAGGTGTATGTCGTGTCGAATGCCGACAATGTCGTGCTCCGCCAGAACGGCATGACCATCAAGGCCGACAGCCACCAGTACCGTTTTCTTTGGACATTCAAGAATGTGAAGTATGAGGCAGACAAGTTGGAGGCAATCGCCTATGACAAGAACGGACGGGAGGTGAGCCGTGACGAAAAAGTAACTGCGGGTGAGCCGGCGATGCTGAAACTGACAACAATCGAGAACCCTACCGGCTGGAAGGCCGACGGTGCTGACGTGGCACTCGTACAGGTAGAGGTCGTCGACAAGGACGGCCGCCGCTGTCCGTTAGACAACCGCTTGGTAAAGTGGACCGTGAAAGGTCCGGTAGAGTACCGGGGCGGCATCGCCAAGACCAAGCCCTTCTCGCTGGCCACCAATCCTGCTGCCCCTGTGCTGAAAGGCGAGAAGATAGGCCACGACAACCCGCTGGGTATCGATGCGAAGACCTACGCCCACCTGAACCATGTGCTACAGGACACGCTGCCCGTGGAGTGCGGTGTCAACCGTGTGATTCTGCGCTCACTGCCCAATGCCGGCAAGATTACCGTGACGGCACAAGCCAAGGGACTGCCCAAGGCTACCGTCGAACTGCACACACAGACCGTCAGCGTGGCTGGTGGCTTGACAACATACAAACCCGCCGACGGACTACAGCCCCGCCTTGGCAAGGGCGAGACCCCGCTCACGCCGTCGTTTACGCCCAAGCGCCGTGAGGTAGCCGTCATCGATGCAGAGGCAGGCTGTGGCGACCCCACCCTGAGTTTCGACACCTACGAGAACACTATCTGGGAGAGCGAGGGCAAGCTTGACAAGGCTTGGATTACCTACACACTGGCGGAGCCTACGGTCATCGACGAGGTGTGTGTCAAGATGAAGAACTTCCGCTCCATGAGCTATCCTGTCGACATCTACGCTGACTCCACGCTGGTGTGGAGCGGGAACACCCCCAAAGGCTTGGGATTCGGACACCTGAGACTGAAGAACTGTCCGAAGGCGCAGCGATACACCTTGCGCATGAGGGGAGTATCGAAGAAAGGCGACCTCTTTGCCCAGGTGAAGGAACTCGATAGCGCCAACGACGAGAAGGAGTCGGCAGCGGGGACATCGCTGAAAATCGTAGAGATAGAATTCCTGCGCGACCTGAAATAATATTACAACATCCAAAAATAATAGGAAAAGAAATTATGAGAAAGTATCTATTTATGATGGTGGTCCTCGTGGCTTCGGTAACATACGTAAAAGCCGACGACACCACGCCCTACCGGCAGAACCGCTGCCTGTGGGCAAGCATCAACAATGTCAGTGAGAGCATCTACCCACAGAAGGACAGCGAGTACCAGCCAGCACTGGGAAAAATCCTGGTGTCGTGGCGAATGATGCCCGGCGACACTTTTGAGACAGCCTTCGACCTCTACCGCCAGCCCGCCGGCGGAACACGCACGAAGGTGAGCGGTGCCGACGGCATCATTGCCTCCACCTGTTTCCAGGACAGCTACTCGAACTTTACAAAGGACATCACCTACGAACTCTGCTACAAGGGCAGTGCCGAGGTGCTGGCCTCGTATACCATCACGAAGGAGCAGCTGCAGGCTGGCGTACCCTACGTGAGCATACCCCTGCAGAAGTGGGAGGGAACACCCGCCGGCTTTATCTACAAGGTGAACGACTGCTGCTATGGCGACCTGGACGGCGACGGACTGCCGGAGATAGTGGTGAAGCGGGGCGCCCGAACGGAGGATCTGCTATTGGTGAACGACGGACTGAGCGATGAAGACCGCCGACAGGTGAAGCACACCGTCATCTGGGAAGCCTACAAGCTGGACGGCACACTGCTGTGGCGCGTCTGCTCAGGTCCGAACATCGAGACGGGCAACAGCAGCTGTTTTGCGGTTTACGACCTGGACGGCGACGGACGCTGTGAGTTCGTCACACGTCTGTCAGAGGGCGCAGTGTTTGGCGACGGACAGGAGATAGGCGACGAGAACCACGATGGACGTACCGACTACCGCACCTACTCTACCAATCATGCACACGGCATGGCCGAGTTCATCTGCGTGATGGACGGCATGACGGGGCGTGAGCTGGCTCATGCAGAGTTCATACCGGCAGGAACGAGCAGCGAGACCTGGGGCGACAGCTACTGGAAACGGGCGGCCTCAATTCGTGTGGGTGTCATCCGCTGCGACGAAACTGTAACAAGCATACTCGTGGGCCGTGGCGTCTACGCCAAGAGCGTCATCGAGGCATGGGACTACCGTGACGGGCAACTGACGCGTCGCTGGCACTTCGACAGCGACGAGGAGGGGTGCCAGAACTACGGGGCACAGGGCTATCACTCGCTCTTCGTGGGCGATGTCGACGGCGACGGCCTCGACGAAATGTGCTATGGGTCGATGACTCTCGACCACGACGGCACACCGCTTTACGTGTCTGGGGCAAAAGACGGACAGGAAACGGTGCTCAGCGGACTTGGCTACGACAAAGACTTCATGGGCTACGGCCATGGCGACGCACTACACATGGGCGACTTCCTGCCCGACCGTGACGGCATGGAGATATGGGCCTGCTACGAGACGGGCGAATATGGCGCCGCACTGCGCGATGCCCGCACGGGCGAAACGCTCTGGTGCTTCAAGTCGCCGGAGGACGTGGGCCGTTGCTCCGTAGCCGACATCATGCCCGAATATCCTGGCTGTGAGATGTGGTGGTACGGCGGCAACATCATGACCAGCACGGGCGAGGAGATAAAGACCAGCGACGGGAAACCCATCAAGGCGGCTGCCAACAACATGGCGGTATGGTTCACCGGCAGCATCAACCGCCAGCTGCTGGACGGCAACAAGGTGTGTACCAACAACGCCAGCGACGGAAAGGAGCGACGCGCACTACGCGCCAACTACTTCAACGCCAAAGCCATCAATGGCACGAAGGAGAACCCCTGCCTCTATGCAGACCTCTTCGGCGACTGGCGCGAGGAAATCATCTATGTGGACTCGGCGGAAACCTGTCTGAAGGTGTTCTCGACATGGTACCCTACAGAATACCGCTTCCCGTGTCTCTTGCTGGACCACCACTACGAGATGTCGGCCATCAACCAGCAGATAGGCTACAACCAGCCTACGGAGACGAGCTTCTATCTGGGCAGCGACCTGCTGACAACGGTAGAGTTCCATGAGGCGAACGGGCTGAAGCCTACCATCACCATCTATCGTGACGCGCAGATGAAGAGCAAAATCAATAATGGACAGCTCATTGCCGGCCGCACATACTATGCCAAATACATGAACATCTCGGGCGGCGTACTCAGCGGCACCTTCTCGTTCGTATTGGAAAAAGGACAGACCGTTGTCGATATTGATATTAAGAGCCCTACCACTGGCATAAACAATGGTACACGCCTGAATAGTAATGGGGAAATGACAAACGGAAAATGCGTCGACTTGCAGGGCCGCTACCGCGGTGGGCAGCAAAACGGCACACAACTTTTCCCGGCCATCATGATTCAAAACGGAAAGAAATCCATACGGAAATGACGAGAATTACAGCAACCATCTTTGCCGCGCTCTGCACAGTGGCAGCAATGTCACAAAACAGCATCAGTCTTAACGGACAGTGGAAGTTCTGTTTCGCCAAACAGACAGCCACTGCTGACAGCCTGGCGGAGGCCGGCTTCTACAAGCCCGACTACAATGATAGCCGTTTCGACCCTATCAGCGTGCCATCGTGCTGGGCAGTGTTAGGCTATGAGGAACCCGTCTACCGAGGTTTCAAAAAACAGAACGATGATGCCGGCGAGGGACTCTACCGGCGCACCTTCCTGATGCCGAGGGATATGGCGGGGCAGCGTGTACTGCTCCATTTCGGCGGCGTATGGGCCTCGGCTGAAGTGTGGGTGAACGGTGAGTGGATAGGTCGACACGACAGCGGCTACACATCGTTCTCCATGGACGTGACGAAAGCCGTCAAGGCGGGTCGGGTGAATGTGCTGGCCGTACGCGTCAGGCAGGTCTGCCCCGGTTATCAGACGGACACCTACGACGACTGGACACTGGGCGGCATCTACCGTGACGTGACGCTGGAGTCGATGCCTGCCAAGCGGCGCATTGACCGCGTACGAATAGAGAGCAGGATGACGGGCGAGGTAAAGGTGAAGGTGATGGTGGCCGACACCCACAAGAACACGCTGCCCGGCAACTACATGAGTCCGGACGAGCCTTACCAACTGCGAATTACACTGACCGATGCCGAGGGCAAGGATGTGGCAGCGCAGACCGTCAGCGTAAAAGGACACCCCGCCAACAGCCGCGAGACCTGCGTGACGCTGAATGTCAGGGGGGCACACCTCTGGACAGCCGAGACACCTTATTTATATACATTGCGCACCGAGCTCATTGACGAGGAAAAACATACCGTAACACAAAAGGTCGGCATCCGCGAAATAAGTACCAAGGATGGCGTACTTCGTATCAACGGCCAGGCCGTGAAACTGCGCGGCGTAAACCGCCACGACGAGCATCCCGACGTGGGAAGAGCCACGACTCGCGAACACTGGCTGCAGGACCTGCGGCTGATGAAGCAGGCCAACATCAACTACATCCGTGCCTGCCACTACCAGCACGCCAAAGGGTTTATCGAGATGTGCGACTCGATGGGCTTCTATGTCGGCTCGGAGGTGTCACTCGGAGGTGCCGACAACCTGATGTACGACCCGGCGTTTACCGCCGCTGCTGCCCAGCGCACAATAGAGACCGTGGAGCGCGACCTGAACAACCCCAGCATTATCTACTGGAGCATTGGCAACGAGGACTCATTTACGGACATGTTCCTGCAGATGGCACGTCTGGTGAAGGGACTCGACCCCTCACGTCCCATGCTGCTGCCATGGAATGCCGACGAGACGCTGCCCGAGGAGATTGACATCCTCGCACCCCACTACTGGACAGCCCGCGAGTACGACTCTATCGCCTCACAGTCGAAACGCCCCATCATCACTACCGAGTATGTGCATGCCTACGGCAACCAGCGCATGGGCGGACTGCAGGAGTGCTGGCAGTCGCTGACCCGTCATGAGGCAGGAGCCGGGGGTGCTGTATGGATGTGGGCTGACCAGGGACTGAAGACGCCCACGAAGAAAGACCGCCAGAAGTATGGCTCGCTGGCCAAGGACGATGACTACCTGCGACTGGACGCCCAGGGATGGGACGGCATCACCGACAGCTACCGACGGCCCACCCGCGACTATTGGGAGGTGAAGGCGGTCTATTGCCCCATCACGGCGACGCTGAACGACGGGAAGGTAGTTGTTTACAACGGCTATGACTTCCTGGACATGAACACTATTCATATAAAGTGGCAGACTTTTGCCGAAGGGAAAGCACTGAAAGAGGGAACTGCCACGCTTGACGCGAAACCTCACCAGACAGCCATATTATCGGTTGATAGCAAAAAAGCCGACTGCCTGTGGCTTACCTACACGGACAGTGACGGCAAGGAGATTGGCCGGCAGAGCATAGCGTTGCGGAAAACGGAAATGAAAAAGAGCCGTCTGGCACTGACCATAGACCCGGCGACGGGTCTGCCTGAGGGCTTCCGTCCCACCGTCTGGCATAAGCTGAACGACGGCGACCAGATTATCAAGAACCGCAGCTTCGCCCAGTCGCCAGAGAAATACACGGTCAAGGTGCTGTCAATAGAAGGAAACAGAAGCCGTGTGCGCTACGAGATCAACGACTCAAACAGCATTGAGGCTACATACATCATCACACATGGTCAGCACGGCACCACCATCGACTACGAACTGACGCCACGGCTGCAGAGTACCTACGTACCCGTCGTGGGGCTGGCCTACAAGATGAAGAATGTCAAGACGCTGAAACACTGGTACGGACTCGGACCCGACGAGGCCTACCCCAACAAGCAGGCCGCCCCGCTACTGGGCCTCTGGAATGCCTCACAGGTGGAAGGCACACGCCGCATGCAGTGGGTAGAGGTGGATGGCAGACGCATCTGTTGCGACGGCTATCTGGACCGTGACGACGCGAATGCCAAGGAAATACGTCTGCTCTCCCACGTGCTGGGACGCAGCGAAAAGGGCCGTCTGAACTACCCGGAATACCAACTGCCACAGGGCAGGACGTATAAAGGCAGCATCACCATACAGTGATGATGTATGATTACGTACACGTTCATACGATTTTGCACGACATTTCCTGTCTCTGCATAGTAATTTTGCAGCAGAATTTGGCAACAAACCGAGTAAGATAACATAATTCTTTTAAAAAACATCAACACTATGAAACGATTATTTACATGGATGGTCGGAGCAGCCATGCTGCTGACGGCAAATGCCCAGAATGCAGGCGATTATGTCTACACAGACAACGGGCGTTTTAAGATTGTGTCGGGCGAGAACCTGCTCGCCAATGGCGATTTCTCCAACGGACTTTCCGGGTGGACTACCGACGGAGGTAGCGTGTTGAGCACAGACACCTTCAGTATTGAGACGGAGAATGACAACAACTATCTGGTGGTGAACCTGAAGGACAACGGTCCCGGCACTGGCAGTTCTCTTTTCCAGAAAATACAGGTAGAAGCGGGCAAGAGCTACATTATGACCTATCAGGTGAAAGGCAACGACGAGAATGTGGCAGCCACTGTCACGTCGGCATCCAATGCCAAGAACTACCAGAACTTCCTGTTCAGCCTGACAGGCAACCCAGAAGACGTGGACAACGTAAGCCTGGGCAAAGAGCAGACATACAATTTCGAGTGGACAACATTTACATACGGATATACGCCCCAGTCGGACGGTTTTATCCTCGTACATTTCTACGCGCCGTACCTGGCAACAGCCTTCGACAACTTTAAGATACTGGAAGCCCAGGAGGTTGTAGACGACCGCTCGGCTGCTGAGGAAATAGCGCTTCTACAGTCTTATCTTGACAACCCACTCTTCCCAAACAACCATGAGGTGCTGGAGTCTGCCATTGAAGCATTCAGGGGATGTGTGGAAACGGACGAGCTGGAAATGTACAACGAGCTGGTCAACTATATCGACGAGGCCATCAACGAGTTCCTGAATGCTAACACCGGCAATCTGACATCGTTCGTACCCAACCTCACCCTTGATGACGTGAAGACTACTGGTGCCAACCAGACAAGTGCCGGTGCATGGATTATCGACGACGCACTGCGCGTGGTGAACCCGACAGGCAAGACCCGTTGGTCAGTGAAGAGTGCCAGCGAGACAAACGCTCCTTTTGCTGGCAACTATTTTCAGAACGACATCCCGTACGGCAGCAAGAACAAGCTGTATGAGGCAACAGTTCATCAGACGGTTGACAACATGCCGGCCGGACAATACATGCTTACCGTCAAGTTGCGTGGCTACCGGTTTACCAGCAAGACGGCCACCACTACCGATGTCCGCGGCATGAAGGTGTTTATCAACAACGACAGCACGGAATGCCATCCCGTCAAGGAGGAGAAAGTGTCTACATACATTGCCTACAGCAAGATGGACGAAGCAGGAAAAATGAAACTGGGCTTCTACATACCAGACTCCGTTGCCAACCATGTGGACCTGGACTTTGTGGACCTGCGCATCATCGGATGGACACAGGAACAGGTGGAGGAATACTTCCTGGGCAAGGAGTTTGCAGAGGCACGCCAGATGCTGAAGCAGAGCATAGATTCTGCACGCGTACTGTATGCCAACCAGGAACTGCTCTATGGCAAGGTGCGCCTTGACTCAGCCATCGTTGCTTCGCAGGACTATTATGACAACATCACCGTCACCGACAGTCTGGATGACTCTCGCTCACGTCTTAACAAGGAGATAACCCGCTACATCGGTAGCAACGGTGCACTTACCACCCTGCGCCAGGCTATAGCCAACGCAAAGCTGATGCTGGCCGACAACAGCTATTCCGAAAGTGACAAACAGCCGCTTAGAACTGCCATCGATGCTGCCGAGGCTTATATATCCACCCTCACTGCCGACAATCACGAGGAGCCAGGCTACACAAACGATGACATCAACGCACAGACGGCCTTACTGAATACGGCTGTCAACAGCCTCCTCTCCACCCAGCTGACAGCCGACGAAAACTATGAGTTCCTGTCGTGGGCTCAAGCTGACGGTGCCGAATACAGCTCTTTGATAGCTACCGATGCCGTGATGACCAGCAGCGACTCGGAACTCTATACAGAGACTGCCAACTTTGCCGGTCACAGCCTGAACGGACGGCTGGCATTCCGCAACGACCTGAGCCTGTCGCTCAGCGAGACTCACGGACTGCAGGTAACATACGCCAGCAAGAATGCCACGACGATGGCTATCCTCAACCTCAAGGAAGGCGATCAGGTAACAATGGACTGGGTCATGGGCAACAGCAGTCATAACATCATGATATCTTCTGCCAATGCACGCGTGAAGCAGGCCGACGGCACCTGGCTTGAATACACCAAGAAGGGTAAGGACAACGCCAACATCGTACCCAAGGACAACGCCGACGGACTCTCCGCATCGGTACGCAGCACCTTCGTCATGAACGCCGAAGGCACGCTCGACCTCTATCAGGGTTCCAGCAATTCCACCATCCGCATTTACTACATCGGCATTACCGAGGCTGCCAATGTTGTGACTGGCATACAAACCGTCAGCCAGACAAAGGGAACTGTCCGCGATGGTGCCATCTACGACCTTAGCGGCAGAAGAGTGGCCGCACCGCAACTCAAGAAGGGGGTCTATGTCAGCGGTGGCCGCAAGTTTGTGGTCAGATAAAGACCGTAGCAGAATTTATATAGCAGAACTTACGTAGCTGTATTTACATAGAAGGCAGTGGAAAAAATCTTTCCACTGCCTTTTGTGGTATGGGTATTATTTATTATCTTTGCACCCGAAATGACAAATTACCATATAACAACGCTGAAGAACGGGTTGCGTGTAATCCATCTGCCCAGCACGTCGCCTGTTGTCTATTGCGGCATCGGCATCAAGGCCGGTTCCGTCAACGAACTGCCCGGTGAGGAAGGAGTGGCACACTTCTGTGAGCACGTCACCTTCAAGGGCACGAGGAAACGCTCTGCCCTTCAGATTCTGAACAGTCTGGAAAGTGTGGGTGGCGACCTGAATGCCTTTACCAACAAAGAGGATACGGTGTTTTATGCCGCCATCCAGCGTGCCCATTTCCATCGTGCCGTCGATCTGCTGACAGACATTGTTTTCCAAAGCACCTATCCTGAAGAGGAAATCCGCCATGAGGTGGACGTGATTTGCGATGAAATCGAGAGTTATAACGACTCTCCTGCCGAACTGATCTATGATGAGTTTGAAAACCGTATCTTCAAGAACCACCCCTTGGGACATAATATATTAGGTACGCGAAGCCGCGTGCAGTCGTTCACCGCTGCCGATGCCCGCCGCTTCACCAGTCGTTACTATCGTCCTGACAATGCCGTCTTTTTCGCCTATGGCGACATAGACTTCAAGCAATTGGTCCGTAAGTTAGAGGGGTGTGACTATGACAGCCGTGACAATCATGCCGATGCGCCCGTTGCCATGACTCCATGCGAGCCTGCCCAGGCAGCTGTCCGTCCGCCTTCCCACCATCAGGCCCATGTCATGTTGGGCTGTCAGGCCTACGCCTTTGACGACCCACGGCGCAGACCGCTCTATCTGCTCAACAACCTCTTGGGCGGACCGGGCATGAATGCACGGCTGAACCTGTTGCTGCGCGAGAAGCACGGACTTGTCTATACTGTCGAGAGTTCTATGGTGGGCTATCGTGACACGGGAGTGTGGATGACCTATTTCGGTTGCGACCACCATGACGTGAAGCGTTGTCTCCGGCTGATTCGCCGTACCTTGGACCACGTCATGCAGCAACCGCTTAGCGACCGCCAGCTGGCTGCCGCCAAGCGTCAGTTGAAAGGACAGATAGCCATTGCCTGTGACAACAGGGAACAGTTTGCGCTGGATTTCGCCAAGCATTTCCTGCACTACGGACGGGAGCGCAATCTGGATGAGCTGTTTGCCCACATCGATGCTGTCACGGCCCAGCAGATACAGGATGTGGCGCAGGAACTCTTCGCACCAGACCATTTGCAGACGCTGATATTGTAATATCCGAAGTAGTTAACCTTGTAAGATATGGAAAAACTGTTGCACTATTGCTGGAAACACAAGCTGTGGCCCCCCGGTCCGCTGACCACGACCGACGACCGTGACGTGGAGGTCATTGATCCGGGCCTGCACAATCATCATGCGGGGCCGGACTTCTTCAATGCCAAGGTGAAGATAGGCGGTATGCTGTGGGTGGGCAATGTCGAGATACACGACCGTTCCTCGCAGTGGTATCTTCATGGCCACGACAAGGATGCCCATTACGACAATGTCGTGCTGCACGTGGTGGGTGAGGCCGACCGTGACGTGCAGACGTCAAAGGGGCTGTTTGTGCCACAGATGTGTATGCAGGTGCCTCCTTCCATCCAGCAGAACTACGAGGAGCTGCAGAAGACAGACCAGTATCCGCCCTGTTACCGGATCATTCCCTCGCTGACACGCCTTATTGTCCACTCCTGGATGGCCGCCCTTCAGACGGAACGGCTGGAACAGAAGACGATAGCCATCCAACAGCGGGCAGCACAACATGACGGCTCATGGGAAGATGCCTATTTCCAGACGCTGGCCCGCAACTACGGTTTTGGCATCAATGGCGATGCCTTCGAGGAGTGGGCACGTCATATTCCCTTGCAGGCTGTCGGCAAGCATCGCGACGACCTGTTTCAGATAGAGGCTATCTTCCTCGGACAGGCAGGACTCTTGGAATTGGAGGCCATTCCTGAGCGCTACCAGAAGGATGCGCTGAACGAGGGATACTTTGCCAAACTGCGCAATGAATACCAGTATTTGGCGCATAAGTTCTCGTTGAAACCGATGGATTTTCACCTCTGGCGCTTCCTGCGTCTGCGTCCTCAGAACTTTCCTCACATCCGCATCTCTCAGTTGGCCAACCTCTATTATCAGCGCAAGGCGGGACTGTCGCAACTCATCGAGTGTCCCGATATCGCCAGCCTGTCTGCCTGTCTGCGTACCCAGGTGACGCCCTATTGGGAGACGCACTACACGTTTGGCTCGGAGAGTGTGCGTACTACCAAGAACCTGTCGCCGTTCAGCATCAACCTGTTGTTGATCAACACCTGCATTCCCATGCTCTTTGCCTACGGACGCCATCGGTCGAAAGAGGAACTGTGCGACCGTGCCTTCGACTTCCTGGAACAGCTGAAGGCCGAGAATAACCATATTATCCGCATGTGGCAGGAGTGTGGCCTGGAGGTCAAGACGGCTGGCGATTCGCAGGCGCTCATCCAGTTGAAGAAGGAATACTGCGACAAGAAGGACTGTCTGCGTTGTCGCATTGGGTATGAATACCTGAAGAAAGGGAAAAGTGAATAATTTCAACGCCCCCTGCCCCCTCTAATCTTAGAGGGGGAGGAAGGGAAAAATGAAAAGTGAAGAATGAGTAAATACATCTATGAAACCCGCATGGAGGTGCGTGACTATGAGTGCGACATCGAGGGTATTGTGAACAATGCCAACTACCTGCATTATACGGAGCATACGCGCCACCTCTTCCTGAAACACTGCGGACTGAGCTTCGCCGAGATGCACGAAAAAGGCGTTGACGCCGTCGTGGCCCGCATGAACCTGCAGTTTAAGACCCCGCTGCGCTGCGACGACGAGTTTATCTCGCGTCTGTGGCTTGAAAAGCAGGGCATCAAGTACATCTTCCATCAAGACATTTTCCGTGCTGCCGACGAAGCCCTTTGCTTCCGTGGTGACATCACGCTGGTATGTCTCGTTGACGGCCGGCTGTCTGGCAGCGAAGAATATGATAAGGCCTTTGCGCCCTATCTCCCATCACCCACCACGTAACACCCTGTCACCTATGATTTCCGAGGAAACCTACTACACCATCGCCCTGACCCGCATGACGGGATTTAACCTGCCCATGGCGCTGAACCTTTATCAGACGCTGGGCAGCGGACGGGCCGTTTATGAACACCGTAACGACCTGGGTGATGTCATGCCCGACGTGTCGCCCCGTCTTCGTGAATCCTTGCGTAACTGGGACGATGCGCTGAAAAGGGCTGCCGTTGAAATGGAGTTTATTGAGCGCAACGGCATCCGTGCGCTGACCCTCAACGATGCCGATTACCCGCAACGGCTCACTACTTGCCCGGATGCCCCGCTGGTATTATATTATAAAGGTACGGCAGACCTCAACCAGCGTTACATCCTGAACATTGTGGGTACCCGCCACGCCACCACCTACGGTCAGGACCTGGTGCGCCGTTTCCTCAGCGATCTGCACACGCAGTGTCCGCAGGTGCTTGTCGTCAGCGGACTGGCTTATGGCATTGACATCTGTGCCCATACGCAGGCCTTGGCACTGGGTTACGAGACGGTGGGTGTGCTGGCTCACGGTCTGGATCAGATCTATCCCTATCGTCATCGTGATACAGCAGCCAGAATGCTGCGGCAGGGCGGTCTGCTCACGGAGTATATGAGTCAGACGGAGGCCCTTCCCAACAATTTCCGCCAGCGCAACCGCATCGTGGCAGGCATTTCTGATGCGACGATTCTCGTGGAAAGTGCCATCAAGGGCGGCGGTCTTATCACCTGTCGCATCGCCCAGGAATATGGTCGTGATGTCTTCGCTTTCCCCGGTTCCATCGGGATGCCATATAGCGAAGGTTGCAACAAAATGATACGCAACAACACGGCAGAACTCCTCATGTCGGCAGCCGATTTCGTGGAGTCCATGCGCTGGCAGACGCTTCAGGGGACGCCCGAAGCCATCGAGCGCCAACTGTTTCCTGACCTGACGGCAGACGAACAGACCATTGTCAACCAGTTGCAGCAGAACAACGACCTGCAGCTGAACATGCTCAGCGTGCGTACCAATATCTCTGTCGGTCAGCTCACTGCCCTGCTGTTCCAGCTGGAGATGAAGGGCGTCATCAAACAGCTGGCCGGCGGTACCTATCACCTGTTGAAATAACCACATAGAGGCAGTACCCATCGAAAACGGAATGCAATGCACATCATAGACTTTATCATATTTCTGGTGTTCACGATCGGCGTGGTGCTGTTCGGCTGCTCGTTCTTCCGTAAGGACAGCTCTGCCGACGAGTTCACCAACGCGGGTCGCAGCATTCCCGGGTGGGTGGTTGGCATGAGCATTTTTGCCACCTACGTCAGCAGCATCTCGTACATCGGCTATCCCGGCAAGGCGTTCGCTGCTGACTGGAACGCCTTCGTGTTCTCGCTGAGCATTCCGATTGCCTCCTATTTCGCCGCCAAGTATTTCGTACCGTTCTACCGGAAAGGCGGGTCGGTGTCGGCATACACCTTCTTGGAGGAGAAGTTCGGAGCGTGGGCACGTCTCTATGCCTCGGCGTGTTACCTGCTGACGCAGATAGCCCGCATGGGCAGCATCCTCTACCTGTTGGCAGTGCCGATGTACATCCTAATGGGCTGGGACCTCCACTTGGTCATCATCCTCACCTCCATCGGCATCATCATCTATTCCATGATGGGCGGGTTGAAGGCCGTCATCTGGGCAGATGCCATTCAGGGTATTATATTAATAGGTGGTGCCCTGCTGTGTCTCGCCATCCTGATGTTCAGCATGCCTGAAGGTCCCTTGCAGACCTTTGAGGTTGCTGCCCATTCGCCTATGGGCAACAAGTTCTCGTTGGGCTCCTTTACGGGCGACCTGACCACCTCTACGTTCTGGGTGTGCCTCATCTATGGTGTGTTCATCAACCTGCAGAACTACGGCATCGACCAAAACTACGTACAGCGCTACCATGCCGCCAAGACCGACAAGGACGCGAAGTTCAGCGCCCTCTTCGGCGGCTATTTAGTCATCCCCGTCTCGGCGCTGTTCTTTCTGATAGGCTCTGCGCTCTACAGCTACTACCAGGCCGGAGTGGATCCTCTGCCAGCCGACATTGCCGCCAAGCCCGACTATGTTTTTCCCTACTTTATCGTCAACGGCCTGCCCGTCGGACTTCGTGGCCTGCTCATCGCCAGCATCTTCGCCGCCGGCATGAGTACGGTGTCAACCTCTGTCACCAGTGCTGCTACGATTTTCCTGACCGACTACTGGCGTCCCTTCCTCCACAGGCTGAGCAAGCGGGAACATCACGGCTTTGAACTGGTCGTTGTCCGTCTGTCGAGTGTCGGCGTGGGAGCGCTGGGTGCCTGTGTGGCCATTGCCATGCTCTCGGTAGAAAGCATCATCGATGCCTGGTGGACGCTCAGCAGCATTTTCTCCGGCGGCATGCTGGGCCTGTTCTTGTTGGGCTGCATACCTCGTAAGATTAATCGCACCGCCGCCCTCGTCGGCTGCATCTGTGGCGTGCTGGTCATCGCGTGGATTTCACTGGCTGGCCTGTGGAATCTGCCGGGCATCCATCTGCACACCTATCTGGCCATTGTGCTTGGCACCACTGTTATTTTCGTGACGGGCTTCCTGCTGACCTTCCTGTTCAGCCGTAAATAAGGTCTTTTGTGACACTTTGACACACAAACCGACAATATGGCACAATTTGCTGGTTTGGCATTTTAGTTGCATATACTGTTGTTGAAAGCCGCAAGGTAATCAAGCGAAAAAACAAACAACATGTATAACTTATAAAACAATAATTAGGAGGTAACAACTATGATGCCAATGATGAGATCAAACAACTGGATTCCGACCGTGTTCAACGACCTGTTTTACAACGACTATATGCCGAAGGCAAACTGCACGGCACCTGCTATCAACGTGAAGGAATCAGACACCGCTTATACTGTCGAGCTCGCTGCACCGGGCATGAAGAAGGAAGACTTCAACGTCCACATCAATGACGAGGGCAACCTGGTAATCAAGCTGGAGAGTAAGCAGGAACATAAGGAGGAAGACAAGAACACCCGCTATCTGCGCCGCGAGTTCAGCTACTCGAAGTACGAGCAGACGCTGATACTGCCCGACGACGTCAAGAAGGATGCCATCTCGGCCCGCGTGGAGCACGGCGTACTGACCGTGGAACTGCCCAAGGAGGTAGAAGAGAAGGTGAAATTGTCAAGGCAGATTGACATTGCATAATACGCATAGCCGCAGACCCAGTCATTTGGGCTTGTCAATCTAAAAAACTCACAGAGAATTCTTTCCCTGTGAGTTTTTTTTTGATAATAAAAACATATACCTACACTGCCTACACTGAGCCTGAGTATCAGCGGGTTACAATGCTACCAGCCTACACTGGAGGCTACACTGACACCTACACCTAACATCGTCAACGCCCCCTGACCCCCTCTAATCTTAGAGGGGGAGTTGGTTAGACTCTTTCCTAAACTGCCTTTTTGCCGTTGCCTATTCCCCCTCTAAGATTAAAGGGGGACAGGGGGCGTTCACGATGTTAGGTGTAGGCGTCAGTGTAGCCTC
>JAEEGL010291218.1_pt1 | contig 29479 bp, 21 predicted proteins | sample 9134231 | NCBI WGS metagenome assembly JAEEGL01 (sample SAMN16246548, study PRJNA631951) | gut metagenome | biome: gut microbiome; feature: rumen; material: fiber-attached | host: Bos | place: Iran: Karaj | collected 2018-10
CATCGATGCCAGAAGCAGATCCGGTGAACTCAAGGTTACAAAGGAGTCCTTCAGGGAAGCTTTGCTGCAGATCTGCAATGAATTAAAATGTAAGTAAAAGGAGGTATAGGTCATGCTGTTTGGAAGAAAAGATAAAGACGTCAGATTAACAGATGAGCAGCTCAAGAAAGTTACAAACGGAATGAGCAAGAAAGAACGCAGAGAATTTGACCGCCGCCAGGATGAGCTGAGAAGGGAAAGGGAAGAAGACAGGTTGCTTGGGTGGTTGGAGTTTGAGGATGAGTTGGATGATATGTGATGCGTTAGAGCAGGAAGCATATCCTTGCGCCTGGAATGGAGGGTGACATGATTACTATATTGCTTATAATTGGATTTTTGGGAATGATGTTTGGGCTCGTGGTGGCCTTGTTTGCAGGGATTGCTTCAGCGATAGGAACAGTCGTGACAGTGCTTTTTAGTGCATTGGTTAGAAGCATTGAAAAAAGTAAATAACAGAATGGATGGAGGAAAATGCTATGGATAAGTTAAAAGTGATACGTGACTATTTGGTTGAGAATGGGATTGAGGCAGAAATCCGAAATGATCGTAAAGAGCCCTATATTAACATTGGAGAAGTAAAACATGTAAAGAATAGGGTGCAGTTTTGGATACGCAAAAATACAGATTCTGTTTGCATGTATGCTGGAAAAGAAATGGGCAAATGGTTTGCTGAAGCAGGTAAATCAATTTATGTGAATCCCAATTGGCGCGCCAGTGACAAGGAAAATGAGGTAGTATTTCCAAACTGTGAGCTGGCATTGAGCTTTATAAAGAAGATATCTGATATGTAACAATAATCAAGTATTACAAGAAAGTGCTAACTAAGACGTTGGCGTTTTCTGTTGTTAAGGCCGTGGAATATAGATGTTCTATGGCTTTTTTCTTATACGAAAACAGGACATCTATTTACTAATGAATAAATTAGCGATCGTCAATTTGTGCATATTGCACAAAGGCTAATTTTGGGGAAATGTATAATGTTAAAAGGTTAAAAATGGCATAAACACTAGAAAACCTTAAAAGGTTAAAATGAATAAAAAGCAAAATTTAAAATTGTGCAAAATTGTTGACATTGCACAAAAAAGGTGATACATTTACATACGTCGAAACGATATGCGCATATCAAGTTTTTGAAGAGAAGACCTATGAATACGAGAGGATGACCTAAGATGAAATGTTTTGAATGCGACAAATGTGCTTCAAGAGGTAATGGAAGGTTCTTCTGCTTGCAGGATAAAGAATGGGTCAGCAATGATAACTACTATTATCGTAGAACAATTGCTTGCAGCATTAACAAGAAGGCAAGAGAACAATCCGGGAACTATCTGTTCATAAAACTTGATTAATGGAGGAATTACCATGGAATTGCATATCAGTTCAAATGATTTTGATTACATTACGAGTATTTTTGAAGAGGCTAAGGCTAAGGTACCTCAGGTTGAAGGCTATTGTAGTATAAATGGGACCAATGCTCTTGGCAAAACAGAATATAGAGTCTATGTCAGTAATGAAGAGCTGACAGAAGCGTTTAGAACACCGGTAACTTTTGGGCAGATGCTCGACATTATGAAGCAATGGCCGGTAGGTCAGCAGATATATTTCCAAAGAGAAGACTGGCAGGGAACTCCTGAGGCAGTGTTTCTGGATTCTTATGGAAAGATTCCACATATCAGCAAATGCTATATGTGTCCGGTGAGTAATGATTTCTATGTGGATGAAGAAACCGGAACTACAATAGACACAATACCCTATATACCTTCTTTTGAGGATATGTTTCATAAAGGTTGGTATATATACAACTATAAGAAAGATAAGATGTATGTGGAAGAAGATGATGATATGGTTGACTATGGCGGATATTCAATGTGAAATGGCTGAGAAAATGCCCAAGGGTATTGAGAACATAGATGATGATATATTTTTAAAGTCAGAGTGAGAAAAAACGGAAAGAATATTCAAGTTTAATAGAATTTGCAGCTACAAAAGGAGAGTTTATATGGAAAAAAATATTGTATTAACAGATACATATATGTTTAGTTTGTTGAAGCTGAGCAATAATGAAAGAAAGCAGGCAATTAGCACTGTAAAACAAATGAAAATAGATATTTCCATCCCGTCTCTTAGCGTGCATGCGATTGATAGGGAAAGATGTGATTCTAAGTTTAGAAGTGCGCGTGTTAATAGCGACATTAGGTTGATTTTTTACGTTGACGGAGAATACTGTTTTCTTCTGTATATTGATCATCACGATGCGGCTTATGACTGGTGTGAGGGAAAGTATTTTAAGAAGACTGACTTTGGGGCAACATATATTTTTGATGTGGTAAAAGAAGAAAGGCTTCTTTCAGAATTTGCTGATAATAGTCAGAATAAAGCGAATGATAATCAAGAAGGAATACTACAATGTAACGGGGTTACATCAAAGGAATTGGTAAAACTTGGTGTCGCCAAGATCCACGCGGAGAATTTGCTTTTGATTGGCGATGATGAGCAATTTGTTGAATATATAGAGATGTTTCCGGAAGAATTACAAGAAGCTTTGATGGATTTATATATGGGAGACAAATCTTTTGATGTTGTATTTAATGAATTAAAAGACCATGAAATTCAGTCTGAAAACGCCATAGATATAAGTCAAAGTCTCATTCAAAAAGACACGAAAAGAAGATTCTATGTTACTCAAAGCATGGAAGAATTAGAGTACTTGATGGAAAACGAATCGTTTGACAAATGGACAATTTTTCTGCATCCTTCACAGGAAAAATATGCAAGTATCCATGTTAAGGGTCCGATGCTTGTTGAGGGAGGACCAGGGACAGGTAAAACTGTTTTGGGTATTCATAGAGCAGCTTTTTTGGCAAAGAATAAATATAGATTAGAGGATGGAAAGAGAATTCTGTTCTGTACTTATAGCAAAAAGCTTGCGCGATATATTTCAGGCAACATTGATAAACTCTTTATTCAAAAAGGTATAGGAAACAATGTAGATGTTATGGGGGTTGATGCGTTCATTTCACAGCAACTTGGGGCACAAACGCTTAATGTTTCCATGGAGAAGTTTGATGAACTTGCAAAATACGTTTATAACACTCAAAGATGGAAGTATTCACTTAATTTTTACATGTATGAATATTTCCAAGTTATTGAGCGGTATGGAATAATCTCACTTGAACAATATTTGAAGGTAGATAGAACTGGAATGGGGGTGGGGTTAAACGAAGGAAATAGAAAATCTGTGTGGGAGTTCTTTAGAAAACTGTTTGAAGAACAAAGAAAAAGAGGGATCTCAACCTTTGTTAATAGAGCAGAGAAATTGCTTTATTTGATGGAAAAAGGAGAACTTGAACCTTCATATGATGCGGTGATTATTGATGAAGCACAGGATCTTGAGCCTTGTAAATTGCGCGCTATATTATCTTGCGTTAAGCCTGGAGATGATTCTGTCATGATATTAGCTGATGATAACCAAAGAATTTTTAATCTTCGCTCTTGGAAGAGTGATGTTGGTATAAATGTTGTTGGTAGAACTCATTATTTGTATTTGAATTATCGAACGACAAAAGAAATAAGCGATTATGCTACTGCGGTTTTATACAAAGGTGGAGATAAAAATGAATATATGAAGAACTATAAATCTATAGTTAAGGGGAATGATCCGGTGGTTCAAGGGTATAAAGATGAATCAACGGAGCGTGATGCTGTGCTGGCAACTATAGATGAACTTATTCAACGAGGTGTAGAACCTAACCAGATTTGTGTTGTTTTTCCAAACTCTAATGAATTGGGGAAATTTGAAAGCGTATTAGATAAGCATAATATTGAGCATTTGTTTTTGAAAGATGATATTATTCCACAGGATTCTTATGGGGTGTGTTTGTGTAATGTATATGGAATAAAGGGGCTGGAATTCCGTATAGTTATTATATTTGCTGCTGAGAAATATGGAAATTGGATAACTAATAAGTATGAGGATATTGGTGATCCAGAGGCAAAGAAGAAGTATTTAAAGCAGGTTGATTGCGCTAGATTTGTAGCGGCAACCAGGGCTAGAGATGAATTATACGTCACATATACAGAGGGGTAAACATGGTATTTCCAACAATAGATTTTCATGGTAATTCAACAGGCGAAGACGAAATTTGGTACAAAATGAGACAGTATTTACCACAGAATTACGTGTCTTTCCACAATTATTTATTGGATTCACAAGAGGTGGATTGGATTTTATTAGTACCTGATTTTGGGGTACTGATTGTTGAGATTAAGGCGTTCTATCCAAATAAAATTGTTACTGCTATAGATAATAATACTATTTTGCTTAGTGATGATACTATGGAGTATTCTCCATATAAGCAGGCTAATCGATATTGGAAAAAAATGATGGAAATGACTGCGGATGATCCTATTCTATCTAAAGTTTATGTGGCTAAAGCAGCGTGTTTTCCATATCTCACAAGGCAAGATATAGCAAATAAAAAACTCACTCGTATTTGTGCAGATAAATTAATTATTACAAAAGAAGACTTGAATGATTTTAACTCTCTTTCGTTAAGATTAGAAACTATCTTCAAAACGACATATGAAGTAGGTATTCCTGGTGCACTGGACTATGGTTTTAATGAAGAAATAAAAAAAGAATTTGCAAACTTTATTTCCGATGGTTGTATGGATGAGATCAATACTGAAACATTGCAAGAAGAATCAAGCGAAAAGGCAGAATACTCCATTCTGTGTGTAAAAACCAATCAAGTAGAAGAAAGAAAAATAAATTTATTATTTGATTCATGGAAACATGGTACCAAAATCTTTTTCTTTACAAATGTTTCAGATGATGCTGAATTGTTACGACGTAAAATAGTCGAGCATATTGAGAGTATAGGTGAAATAGATAGGCTATGTCATAAAGGTGAGATATTTAATTGCCAGATCGGAAGTTGTAAGGAAATAGTAGATGAATTTGAAATAACTAATGGAGATAACCTTGAGTATTATTGGGAGAAGCTAGAATACCTGGGAAGTATTGTTTCGTTCAACGCAGAGCAGTACCGGGTGGAACATCTTAATGCTGAAGATATTATAGTTAAGGCTGGTGCGGGAACTGGGAAAACATATCTTTTGGTCTCGCGAATAGCTTATTTATGTTGGAAAAAGAAATACGATGAAAATGATATTTTGAATAAACTAGTACTTATTACTTTCACGAATGATGCGACTGATGAGATGAAGTCAAGGCTTGAATCATATTTCAACAAGATGTTTGCATTAACATATAATCCTTTATATTTTCGCTATGTAGAAAGCATTGAAAATATGAGGATAAGTACTATTGATTCGTTGAGCCTAGATATTATTAAGGCTAATGCTTACTATTTGGGATTGGGAACAGAGCTTTCAATATCTAATGCAACACTTATAAAAAGAGATGCTATCAGAGATTTGATTAATTCAGTTATTGAAGAAGGTGAAAGTTCCAGTCTATTAACTAGTTATCAATTGCTGAAGGTCATAAAAGAAATAATAGATAAATTTGAGAATAGAAATATTGATCTGAAGGTTTGTAGCAATACATATTTTAGTGATGAAATGCTTGGGAATAACGCTATATCGAAATATCTTAAGGCTATTCCAGAAGCTGTAGAGAGTATTGAAGAAGAATGCGAGAAGAAAAATAAGATCACTACTGGTCATATTATAGTTTACTTGCATAGGTTAGCGACTATGATGCACGAGGGTAAAATTGTTCCCGAGCAATCATTTGATGTTGAACAAGTATTTATTGATGAATTCCAGGATACAGATGATACACAGATTCAGCTAGTTGCACTATTTAAGAAGCTTTATAAATTCAATTTGTTTGTTGTTGGAGATGTAAAGCAGAGTATTTATCGATTTAGAGGAGCAGATGATGATAAGGCGTTTACTACGCTTGTAGATAAGTTGGGCTATTCAATTAAAGAGTATCCTTTAAAAAAGAACTATCGCACCAACAGTCAATTGTTAAACTACATGGATGGTGTTTTTGAGAAAATGTCGTCCAAAAAGTTGTTGAAATACTCTCGGGATGATAAATTACAGGGCGTAATTAGTCCAGATAAACCAGCTGATGTTATTAGTATGAATATTGTTACTGAGGAAGAAAGAGAGAAAAAGATAGTAGAAGTAATAAAACGATTTGAAAAAGAGTGCTATCAAAACAATGGAGAGAAAGGTAATAAGAAGAAATTAGGAATATTGGTAAGACGAAGATCTGAGATATTGAAGCTAAGAGATATTTGCTCGAAGAATGGTATAAAGAACATAGATATTGATGTGGGAGGAAAACTATATAAATCCGAAGCGGCGATAGATTTATATAAAATGATATTAGCACTTAGAGATTGTGGAGATTCAGGAACAGTTTACAACCTATACTCAACAAACTATATAAATGAGAAGTTAGATAAAACTAAGTTGCTCATGAGGAAGGATGATTTACTGGGATGCTTTTATAGTGAATTACCAAGTACACTAAAAAAATGGAATGATTACTTGGAAAGATTGAAACTTGAACCCATTCTGAAAGTACTGAAAGAAATTACTGAAGACGTGAAGCCATGGGATGTTTATGCAGCTAAGGTGAATAGTGATTCATCTTCGGAAATGGAAACAATGGCATATAGCTATAAATGCAATTTAGACAAATTGTTCGAAAAGATTGCCATAGAATTTGAAGGTGATTATCTTACATTGAATTCGTTGATTGATTACCTATCAATAATGATTAAAACAGAACAAGAGGAAGAAGAACGGTCAATAGAAGAAGATTCTTTTATTCAGTGTAGAACTGTTCATAGAGCGAAAGGAAAGGAGTATGATTGGGTGTTTATGCCTTTCAGCGATATACAGATTACAGGCGGAGGTGCAAGCAAAAAATCTGATTTTATTATCGATGAATATGGCTTTGGATATCGCATTGTTCTAAATGTAGATGAGGAATCTCATAAGGTGGATTCTATCTCTAATTCATTTTATGAAAACAGAAAAAGAATAGAGAGGAATGATCAAAGTTGCGAAGAGGCAAGAATACTTTACGTCTGTCTAACAAGAGCAAAGGAAAGAATCATATATCTGAAAAAGATATCAGATAAGAAATCAAAGGATTTAAAGTGGCAAGATTTATTGTGATGGAGGATGATTGTTTTCACCATGGAAAATCAAGTTATGTTTAAGTGGAATAATTCACCGAGAATAATTACATATAACGATCCCAAGCAGATTTTTATGTCTGTAGATAGAGATTTTATTAGAAGGCATCCTCACATTTGTGCTTCAGATACATTGATGCAGGGATTAGAGGAAAAGTATGGAAGGGATTCATTTTCAATCATTGGCTCAGTTAGTCAGTTTATTAATTGCATCTTTGCAGGAGGATTAGATAGGCCTACTGATGATTTGCAGCTATATTTAAACGTTTCTGATGCGATAGACTCATTTAATAACGGGGAAAAAGGCATTGATGCGTTGGATTACTGCAAAAAAGCATTCAATCATAATAAAGCGTCGGTTATAGAAGCTGTAAAGCTTTTGGTATATGCAGGTGTCAATGAGAATTTTGAACAATATTGTCATAATGAAGAGCAGAGAGCTTTTTTTAAAAATGTATATCTCAAAGTAAAAGATGACTATAAAAACACAATTGAAAAAATAATTAATAATGTGTCTAAAGAAAGCATCCCTGCTTCAATGGAAGCAGTGCTAATAAGTGAAATTAATTATCAGCTAAATAGAGATGCCAAAACTCCAATTAGGACAATTAATGATGCAAAAGCTTTTTTGAGTGAAATATGTAATAAAGAGGATATTAAAGCGGCAACAAAGAAAAGAGCGACTGAATATTTGAGAGTGATATGTGAATTGAGTGATTATGACTATGGTACGTTTATTTTTCATGGCATTTTACGGTTCACTCCAGAAATAGTTAAAACACTAGAAATACTAGATAAAATTGGGGTTCATATAATTTTTATGTTTAATTATGTGGATAATTTAGACAGTATATATGGTGTATGGAAAAAGGCGTACGAATGGGTTGGGTCTGACTTTGAGAATGTTAGTTCACTTAATTTTGGTAAAGGTACTGATGTTGGAAAAAGAATAGCGGATGTTTGTAGTGGGATTAGAATTAAAGACAATTCTACTGCTCAGTTTCGGGAATATAGATACTTAACAGAGTTTACAGATAGAATAAGAGATGAGTATACATACGCCCAGAAAAAGAACAAAGACAATCCTTTGGGGAGTATGGAAGTACAGTTCTACGCTGTTAAGCCTGATAAAGTTAATGATATTCTGAGGAATTATTTCCCAGATCAGTTTTCGGATAAACCTTTTATGGCATATCCAATTGGTCGCTTTGTTAAAGGCATTTATTCCATGTGGAATTTTGATGAATCAAAAGTTGAGATTGATTTCAAAGAATTAAAAGAATGCTCAGTAGTTGGAATTGGACATAAAAATTCAAAAATGATAGCTGTGATTGATATGCTTCAGCTGTATTTTAAAGGGATAATAGATGTTGACAAAATTTTGGCTCGTGGGAAAGAGTTAATAGCCAAGAGTAAAGAGATTGATGCAAAGGCTGAAAAACAGTGGAGATATTTGTCGTTTTATGCATTATCAGAGTCGGATATTAGGAGCTTTTTATCATTTATTAGTACTATCAACAAAATATCAGAAAAACTGTTCATAAGTTTGGCTAAGAAGGATGTGGATTATAAGAAACATTTTAACGATACTATGCATTTGATTAGCAGCGCAACAGAAGATAATTCGCTAATAAGCGAAAAAGAGCGCGAGCTAATAGGCATGTTACTTGAATGTTTGAGCTTTTCTGAAGAATCTGATGTACATGGGTCATCAAATGATTTGGAAAATGCATTACAGTTTTATCTTGCTGCAAAAAGAAAAATGAGTGGCAGTGATTGGATTGTGCGAGGATTTGATCAGCTTGATGGAGCGCCGTTTCTTTGTGAAAGATCACATAGGATATATGAGTTTTCTTTGGTGTCTATGAAAAATATGACGTCTAATGGAAAGGACATGATCCCATGGCCGCTTGATGAAGAAATGCTAATTAGTTGCCAAGAATCAAGCATTTATCTTAAACAGCTCAAGAATATTGTAGACACAAAAAAAGAATATTTGTTGTTTTATTTGTTTTATGGATCTTTTTTTTCAAAGGCTGGAATTACTTTCAGCTATGTTCAAAACGAAGATGATATAAAGCAAAGGCCTTTCTTTGTGGTGGATATGATAAAGCCAATTAAACCATTAAAACGAGCAATTTCTATTGAGACTACTCTTGATAGAAAGACTGATTACACAGTTAAGGATGATGACAGAATTTTAAAAGTCCACTTTGATAAGCGTGACGAGAATCTTTACTCGATATGTGCATATAAGTTTTTTATTTCGAAATTGCTGGGGAAGGGTATTCATTATGTTGATGAGTATCATATTAAGTACTTTATAGAGAACGAGGCTTGCGCTTGGATTAGCGAGCAATGCGAATACAATAGGAATAAACTTGAGACAACATTTGCAAAGCTAAAGAAACGTTTAATCTATTGGTTTCCGTTTCTTGATGAAGCTGATATTTCTGACATAAGGAGATTTGTAGAAAAGAAGTTTTATACTTCTAGACCCCAGAGCGAGCACTTGCAAAGAAAAAGAGATTTTTTGATAGCTAAATGGGATGAGGGGGGAATAAATCATATGAATTTTGATTCTGCTACTCGGGAAGATATAAATGGATATATAAAAGAACTAGGACTGGAGAATAAGAATATACCACATAAAAAGGTATGTCAGGAATGCAATTTTAACCCTATTTGTATGAAATATTATTATGATAAGGTGACAGATTGATGAAGCTTTTAACTGTAGCAATTGAACGAAAGAAAACTAAGGAATTCTTATGGGGAATTGATACGAAAACCATGCAGTTTTTTTACACTGAATTGCTTGATGAAGTCAGAGAAAAAAACAAGTCGGTTGGTGATGTTTTAATTTTTAAGGAAGAAATGGTTAAAGGAACTCATGAATTGAAGTTAAATGGGCCTTTGGAAATTGAAACAAATGATAGGGACTATCTTATCAACACGTTGGATTGTATGGCGTCATATCCGGCTTGCATAAAGGAACGTTTTGTGAAAAGTAATGTGTTAAAAATTCGTAAGATTCATAATTTGGAAAGGTTTGGTGATAGAGTTGATGCCACCATTGAAATCTACGGAATAGATGGTCAGTATAAGGCAAAAATCAATGATTCTAAATGGGTGAACTTTTGGAAAGATAGTTCAAGTGGCGAAATGAATGAAAGGGACTTTATTGACGTGGTTAACAGAATGAAAAGCGTCTATTTGATTCTTGATTTTACACAGACTTTTTTTGGCAACGAATTAGTCTTCAGTGGAATGGTATTGGAGTTTGGCTAAAATGGATTTATATATTGGAAAGGATGAATATAAGGTTGCTACTGATTTAAATAGCAAAGCGGCAAGTTATAAAGACTATTTGTATAAGAAAATACTACTTGATTTAGTGGATGGATTAGTTACAGATAATTATATACAAATAAATGATCTTGATTCTTTTTGGGAGGACTTGTCAGAATATAGGTTTGAGCTATATGAAAAAGTTGTTGACAATGGTACTAACAATGAGGAGCTGGCTAAAAGTCTGAAAAGAGTATCAGAATACATTGAGGCTATAGGGGAAGATGGCTGCGAAGCTTTTTTCACGGATAAGAAAATGGTTGGTGATCTTAATGAAAGAATCGAAAAGATATTAGACGAGCAAATTCTTCCAGTAATGATGTCAAGGGTTCCTACAAAAAATATACAGTTGTTTGTGGATGATAGTTTGGGAATTATAAAAACACAAATACTGAATTTGTTGAGAGAATACGGATACGTAGTTGAAATTATTAAGGCAAATGAAGATGAAGATTTACGAAGAATTCAAGTTGCATATGAGGGGAAATTATTAATTGATATAAATGATGGCATGGGTTCGTGTTGGGGAACCTGTAATATTTCAAGTGATATGCTGCCGTATGTTTTGTTTAAAGTAATAACAAATGACGTAGAGTACGTGAAAGTCTTTTTCCCTTTTTTTTGTTATGGAGATACGCTCGAAGTCATGGCAGAGCAAGAAAATGGAAATACTAAATTAATCATTAAGCATTTAAAAACAGGAATATCAGTAACAAAAAAAGTGGGGAGCAAAAAAATACAATGTTTTCATTAGGTATGTATGTTAAATTTAGAGCAGAAAACTCAAAAGGCGAAGCTAAAACGATACTTGGGCAAATAGAGAAAGAGCTTTCTGACGTGGCGATTATTCTTTGCTATGAAAAGAATAATAGTGGCATGATGATGAAGCGGACTAGAATAAGGCTTGAAGATTTAGCTCAAGCAAGAATTAAAAATGGTTCTATATGTCTAGTTGATGGTAAATCTGTTCGAATACTAGAGAAATCAAAAAAGATCACAAAGGCAGGCCTTCGCGGGTACTATTGCGAGTTCCTTGGCACTAATCAAGTTCGCCTGATAAGTGAGGCAAAAATAATAGCAGATTATGAGAGCGCTGCTGTTACGACCGTTGATTTGTTAAAACAAGATGAGATTAGTGACTATTCTTTGTGGAAATCTAGAGAGAATATAAGCGATTATTATACTAATTCCTCGCTTGTGATGGAAGGGTTTGATATAGCTATAAATAGTAAAATAGAGATGTATGAGCATCAGCTGGAAACTGTACGGAGTATTGTGGCAAGCAAACCATACAGGGCGATGCTATCAGATGAGGTTGGGCTGGGAAAATCAATAGAAGCGCTAGTGGTGTTGAAATATGCTATAAGAAATGGGATGGTTAACCGGGCTATTATTGTTGTACCAAGTCAATTGGTACAACAATGGAGGCTTGAAGCTATCAGCAAATTTTCTTTGGATGCTCAAACTTTTATGTACCATTCCTATGTAATTCAAAGAAAAATACCTCAAGTACTAATTGTTGGATTTGAAGATTTTAAGAAATACTCGACAGATTATTTTGAATACACGAAATGGGATTTTGCTATTGTAGATGAGGCTCATAAAGTAATTAGAGATAATATGCTTTATTCGAGTATTATGAAGATAAGTAAAGCTACTGAGAATTATCTTATGCTTAGTGCTACTCCAATTTTGCAGAGAACAGAGGAGTATTATAATCTTTTACGCTTATTGTTTCCTCTTCACTATGCATCGATTGGGATTAAAAAATTTAATAAAGTAATGAAAATAAGAGAACAAATAGTAGATGACGTTAATTATCTGGCTGAGAATTTAAGATACTATAACGAATATGCGCTAGTTGAGGATTTTGCGACAAGGTTAACTGAGATTAGTAAAGTTGTAAAAGATGACTATTTGGAAGAATTATTGAATCGTATAAGAGATCCAAAAGAAGATTCTTATAAAATAGCGTACATTGCAGTCAATTATCTTTCTGCGACATATGAAATAGATTCAAAATTCATAAGGCATAGAAGACAAGCAGTTTTGGATCCAACAACCAAAAGGACTCTTTACGAAGCAATTCCAATTGATGTGGGAGTATTTGACTATGGAATGGATGAACGTGATTTAAAGAATCAGGTTATAAACGAACTTGATGAGAACATAATTAAGGGAAGTATTAAGGTTGATATAGCAATTCAATTATGCAATGCTTTGTTTAGCTCTATTGGAGCCTTGTATACAGCTATAACTCGTAATAAATTAGATAAGCATTTTCAGAATACGTTGCTGGCTATTAGTAGAAATGCTGACAAAGAGAGATTTAGAATGGCAAATTCAAGGCTCAATACTATGGTTTCAGTTTTGGAGAGACTTATAGCAACTGGTGACAAAATAATCATTTTTTCAGATTATTATGAGTCTGTTAACCTTATCTATGAGAGGCTTGTAAAGGAATTTGGCGAAAAGAGAGTTTCCAAATTCACTAGTGAATTAAGTCCGGCAGGAATGCAAATAGCGGTTAATAAATTCAAACATGATAAAACTTGCCAGATTTTAGTATGTGATAAATCCGGAGGCGAAGGAAGGAACTTCCAATTTGCTGAATACATAATTCATTATGATATCCCATGGTCACCGGCAGATATTGAACAGAGAATTGGAAGATTGGATAGGATTGGTAGGAAACATAATCATAAGGTAAAAAACATTGTATTCTATGAGGCTGATACAGTAGAGGAGGATTTGTTTAATCTTTATAATAATGCACTTAATATTTTTGAAGAATCGTTGTGTGGAATAGAAATTGTATTTGAAGATATGTATTCAGCAATTGTAGAACATCTAAAAAGAGGGGTGAAAATCGGATTTGAGGATTTGGCTGAAACTTTATGTAATTTAAAACAAATGGCTGAAGATCAGATTAGTTGTGAGAACCTGTCCATTATGTTGCAACAATCTGATGATTCTTATAGAAACATTGAAGAAGATATTATGAAGCATTTTGATGATGGCTCTACTTCAAAGTATCAAGAGGCTATCTGTAAATGGATAGAGGTACATGAAATTGGGGAGTGTGAATTAAGCAAAAAGCCTTATAGAGGTGCTAATATACATATTTTTGAGAGCCAAAAACACAATGAATGTAAGGTGGAAGGCACCTTTTTTGTTAAAGATGCGCTAGAGTATGATGATGTAGACTTTTTGACATGTCAGCACCCTATAATTAGGGAGTTATCTGAAGAAGTTATCGACAGCAATGATGGAAGATTTTCAGCTGTAAAGGTTGCGGATTCTGATGCTGAATGGAAGGGATTTATTCTATCATGGAATCTTGATCTTACTATTCCGGATTATTTTGTGGGTAAGTGGGATAAAAACCTTTTACCATTAACAAACGAATTTATAACTAATAATAGGATTAAGATAGTTTATCCGATGAATGATTCGAGCTATATGATGTATGAAGATATCATAAATGCTGTGGATAAAGGCTTGATATATGATTCTTGCGAAAAATTATCTCGCAACGAAATAGAGGATTTATTAGACTTTTCTGATCTGGAAGAAGACGTAAAACTCGCAATTAAAACGACTAAAAAGAAATACTCAGACGTAGAAAAAAGTACAGTTGCACAAAAACTTCTTGATAAGAAAATTGAAGATCTAGAGTTTAAGTGCCAATTGAACTCGCAGATGAAAATTGCAAATTCTTATGATGATAGGAAACTTGAGCTATATAAAGCGCTAAAAGAAGCGATTGTAGCTCCAAATGGTGTACTAGACAGCATACTGTTTGTGTGCTTAGAGAAATAATATGACAATTACAGAAATCCTAGAAAACTATATATACAATCATAATTCTGCGCAGGAGAGCATTAAGCTGCTTAATACGAAATGTGCTAATAAGTCTTTGGCATCACCTGCTGTTAGGTTTATAAAGTGTATGGATTCAAATGCACAATTAGATGGCATAAGCCATTTAAGGCAAGTTTTGATGTATGAAAACTCTAATATACATATGCCAGATGAGTATTATGATTACCTAAAAAGATTTTCAGAGGGGTTTGACTTTTACTTTGATGATTCTAGTAACACAGTTGCGGTTAAACCATGGTCATTAGTAGATGATGCTGACTTGAAATATGCTTATAAATTTGAACAAAAAAGAAGTACTCAAGGTTCTTTCCCTGATGGTGATTTGTTAAACTTTTTTGGTTATGATTCATATATAAGTGTTCAGCAGAAACTAATGATTCATTCTTTAAAAAAAATGAAGCGCGGTGACTGTTTACTGGCATGTTTACCAACGGGAAATGGTAAAAGCTTGTTGTGGCAATATGCGGTTGCAACCGGTAAGTTTGGCGGATTAACTGTTGTAATAGTCCCAACAGTGGCGCTTATTTCGGATCACTTGAAAAGCGATAAAAAAGTATTTGCGCACCTACCATGGATTTCCTCTGTTTCTTATTCGGCGAAAAAAAATGAAAAATCAGAAAAATATATAGCTGAGTTTTGTAATCAGATTAAGGAAACAAAGCAGACAATTTTGTATATATCGCCAGAGAGCTTAACAAATTACAATATTGTAGACGCGCTTAATTATTCGGCAGCACATGGTAATTTATCGGCAGTTGTTGTGGATGAAGCGCACTTGATTGTTGATTGGGGGATGAATTTTAGACCGGAGTTTCAGTTTATTCCGGCATTATGCGAAAAGTATAATAATTATGATTCCAAAATATATACAATATTGACCTCGGCAACAATAACGAAAAGCGATGCAGATACTTTACGAAAGATCTTTAGATCTGGAGAGTTCATTGAATATCGAGGAGATTCGCTAAGACCAGAAATATCATATTATTCTAGTCATTGTATAAATGAAAATGATAGAAAAAGTAAGATAAAACGCTTGATTAAATCTGTTCCCAAGCCAGTAATTATATATGTTGGAACAAAGAAGCAGAGTGATGATTATCTGGAATTAGTGAAAAAAACAGGTATTACAAGGGTGAGGCAATTTACTGGAGATACTTCTGACGATGATCGAGAAACTTTAATCGAGCAGTGGAGGAATGATGAGATAGACGTTATGGTTGCGACATCAGCGTTCGGTATGGGGGTGGATAAATCTGATGTTAGAACTGTAATTACGGCGTATATGCCTGAAAGTATCAGTCGATTTTATCAAGAAGTTGGAAGAAGTGGAAGAGATGGTTATTCATCGTTAAGCTTCACTTTGTTTTGTCCAATTGTTGATAAAGGGTATGTGTTAGATATAACAGATAAGAGATTGTTGAAAGCAGGAAGTATCATTGATCGATGGAATGACATAAAATCGCATGCTGTTGTAGGGGATGATCCAGACACCTATCGAATTGATTCGAGCATCGCGCCAGATCATTTGAAGTATTCTAAGACTGGACAAAAGAATAGTGGATGGAATCAGAATGTTTTACTTTTCTTGATTAGATGCGGGGTTTTGGAAATAATAAATGTTAAGCGTTCGTTTGCTAGTGGTTATAAATCATATGTGATTACAGTTAGACAAAAACAATTTTTTGATTCAAATGACACTGAGGCATTTGAGCGACTGGTTGAGGAACAAAGAGAAAATGAGAGGAAATCAATATTAAATGCAAGAGGAGTAGTTGATAAGATGCTCGCAGATGATAATGAGGATTGCTTTTCGTATTTCTTTCAGCAAGAATTTCCTTATACTGATGGAGGATGTAATGGATGCCCAATTTGTAGGAGAAATGAGTATTCAGAATGGTTTCCATCTGGAAGAATCCGTCTTATTTATGATGGACAATTCAAAGCGTTAAATAAGTTTTCGTTTTCAAATAATTGTTCTTTGTATATGAGGATGCATAGTAAGGGGATGATGTTTTACGAACAAAGTATGAGCGAAAAAGAACATGATTTGCTAGTAGAGCATATGATTGCTGCTGGTGCAGATATCATAATAAGCAACCGTTTTTCTAAGGCGTTGAAAAAAAAGATCATTCACTATATGGCTAATGAATATCTTTTACTGACATTGGATGAGTTCTTGAAAGTACCTAGGCATTACATTGTTGGAACCGTGGTGCTGTTTTTGGAGAGTGGGCATGAAACTAAAATGTTAAGGCAAGCTGAAAAAGTATATGGGGGCATTCAAAATTTAAATATTATTTATATATGTGAAAAAGACTTTTACTATGAGAGAGAAGAGCATTATTTAAGAGATATAGTAGAATATGCCATTCCGATTACGACTATATTATTGGAGGATATTGTATGTTAATGCCGGATTCGTTAAGACAGGAAAGCATGCCAAAGATGGTGTTTTATTTGTGCAAGGCGATAGATTCAACCAAATGTACAAAACAAGGAATAAAGGAGAGAATGACTGCCTTTCAGGATGATAAAGCTAGTTCTGATGGGTTTGACAAGGTTTATTCGTTTGCTGAGGATGTTTTTGTTTTTGAAGATAAAGAGACCAAAGAGCTTTCAAGTGTATTTACCAGTGAGGAGTTAGCAGATTATAAAACCTTTTCTAAGGCATTATTAGAAAAAATGGAGATAAAACAATCTAATAAGTTTAGTCAAATGTTGAAGTGGCTTATTGGATCTGAAAAGCGCATATTGAGTAAATATACGAGAGCTGAGGATTTTGTGCCGGCTATGGGAATAGACGGAATAGATCAGAATAATATTCATGGTTTTTTGTTTTGGTGTGAAATGTTAGGAATTATCAATTTTAGCGGATATAGAAGCGGAGGAGTTTCTTATGCGTTAGACTCGGTTTTGGCTGATTATATAGACAAACATGAGGAGCTGAAGAGAGAAGGCTTTATTCCGGCAAAGGTGTTTTTTGAGAAAATGTCAAATGAAATTTTCTTTTTAAAGTTATGTATTCATGAAAACAATATTTCTTTTCCATTATCGCAGGCTATTAGAACTCTAGAACAGGCAGGATTAATAGAATTTGCTACAATGAATGATATTGGAGATGTATGGCATCTTAGTAAGTCGGAAATTCTAATTAAAGGCAATAATTTTACAAATATAAAGGTATGTTGAAATGGCAAAAATATCTGAAGAAAGAATTAATAGAGTAATAAACACTACAGCGACAGAGTGTAGTGAGGCTGATTTTATGCTTACGCATATGCCATTTAATTCACTCGTTGATTATATTAAACCTGTCGAAAATAGTGCACAGCATTTATTTATTGAAGATAGTATCTATGATAATGCAGATGTATTTAATGAGAATAAGCTACTTGATGATATGATAGCAAATTCTGATAATCACCAGTTTATTATGATACAGGGGAAAAACGGATGTGGAAAATCGCATTTGGTTAGATGGCTGTATTATCAATTTAAAAAATATAACGATGAAGATTTAGAAAAAAGTATTTTTATCCCTCGCTCGAAGAATACTCTTAAAGCAACAATACGAACGATATTAGATGCAGGTATTTTGCCAGAGGATAGGAAAAAGCATTACTTAGACAAGATAAATGCAGAAACATCTGATATGTCAGATGTGGAATTTAAGGATACTGTTTATTCAATTCTTAAAGTAATTATTAAGAATTATGAAGGTGATAACATTGATAAGATTCTTAAAGCGAAGCTATACCATTACTTGTCTGATTCAGTCGTGGAAGAGGCTTTGTTTATGTGTGAAGATGGCCCCATAGAAAAGCTTTGTAAAAAAATAAATGGAAAGATAGTATTACGAGATGGGGAGGAGATCTTTGAAGAAGATGCAATTTCATTTTCACCAGCTGACATTAGTAAATATTTGCATTCTTCAAACCATAAAGCAGACAATGAAACACTTGAATTAGCAAAGCTTCTAGCTATACAAAAAAAAGAGCGGATAAAAGTTACTCAGTATCTTAACTCGCTAGTTGAAATAGTAATAAAGAGAACATTGCCATTTTCTGGAAGCGATTTGAGAGAAGTCTTTGATGAAATTAGAACAGAGCTCAAGAAACAGAACCAAAGGCTATCTCTTTTCATTGAAGATATTAATATTTTTACTGGAATTGATAGTGAGATAATAGAAGTATTGATTAATAAACATACTGACATTGGAAATGAAGGACTTTGTCGTATTCTTTCGGTTATCGGCTCAACTGATGCTTTTTTTGATCGCTTTCATACTAGTTTGCAAGAACGATTAACAAGAAATGTTGTTATTCTAGAGAAATCATTATTAAAAAAAGAGGATTGGATTATCGAATTTGCCGCAAAGTATATTAACGCAATAAATCTTTCTTCAGACGATAGCGAAAAGTGGTATTTGAAGGAAAGTGGAGATATTCCAATTTGGAAATGTGCTTATGAGTTTGCTAATGTAGAGGTTAATGGAAATACTATGTCAGTATTTCCATTCAATAGGATGGCGCTTCTGAATCTTTATAGGCTTCTTCCTGAGAATTCAAAAACGCCCAGATGTTTCCTTAAAGACGTTATAAAACATGTAGAGCAAAAGTGGTTGGTATTTGGCACAAAAATCATTTGTGAAGAGCGTAATTTCTATAATGCTAGTATTGCAACTTTAGGAAAAATGAGTGAAAAAGACGAGGAAAGAAATGAGCATTTTGAGCCAATCAGTGAACAAAAGGCAAGAGAGACGTTAGTAAAAGTATGGGGGAATGGAACTTTTTTACAAGATCATAACGGAGAGATTGGTGGGGTACATCCATCAGTTTTTGAATTTTTTGGATTGCATATTGATGCAGTTGTGCCTGTAAATGATCAACATGATGGAATTCCTAACAACACGGAGAATGATAAATCTAAAAACATTGAGAATCCTCTACCGGATAAAAATAGTCAGAAATCACCAAAAACAAAATCTAAAGAAGAACAGAAATTAGAAGAAGATTTGATCGCAATTAAGCGATGGAGTGATGATCCCTCAGAAAGCTTGAAGCTTGTTCGTGAACCCAAAGAATATATTGGGAAATTTATACTTAATAATATTAACTGGGAACATGAAGGCTTAAACTACAATCTTGTGGCGAAGATACTCAGCGAAAGATCAAATATTTATATTGAAGGACAAAGTGTTTCCGGAAAAGGAATTATAAAGATTGATAGAAACAATGATTCCTATAAACTCTTGAGAGCGTTATATAATTATTCGTTCAATAAAGGGTGGGATTATGAAAATGGTGATGAGCAATATATCAGCGCAAGGGCATGGCTAATTAATCATCGAAAAGAGCTGATAAGTATTATAAAACGAGAAATTCTTGGAGACCAAGATATCGATTATATTGTTGTAAAGGCTGCTATTGTTAGTTTATTAGTTAAGGGAAAGATAGAAAAACTTGACGAGGGGGATGTTATAAGACAATTATTTACCCTTAATGAAGAGGTGAAGAAGAGTATAACTAAGGGACAGAAATGGTTAGACGTAGAAAAGCGAATTGATTACAGCAATGATGTAATATTTGATTTGCTTTATATACGGTTTAGAGATTATGTGGGAAGTACACACGCGAATTCAATTAATAATGGTAAGAAACCGCAATATGTTTTCGTTGATGCACAGAGAGTGGAATCTAATGTAAGAGAAGTGCTGGAAGATGGTGTTCTATCAGATGTAAAAATTGATGGAATTCTATCGAATGATGCATCAGTGGTGAATGCATTGAAAGTACTAAATCTTTTTTCGGAGGTCAAAAATGAATTAGTAGATGAAGAGTGGCAATTTGCAAAGAGTTCTAGGCAAAAATTTATACAATGGTTGGGTGATAGTATTGATGAAGCGATAGTGAATAGAACAAATATGGAAATGGTGCATTATCTAAAATTTGTAAAGAATGATTGTAACTTGCCTTATGAAGATGTTTCGCTAAAGGTCATATATGATGATTTGTTTACAGATAATTTATTACAACTAGTGCGTTCTGTTAACAAAGTATCTTTGGCAAAAAGTGATAATGAAGCATTTTTGCTTTTAGCAAAGATGGACACAGAAGCGTTAAAAAAATATATAAATGCTTTTGAGGCTTTTTCGAAACTAATATCAGAAAAAAATAACATATTTGCTTCAAATATTGATAAGTCATTAGATCAGAAGGCGACAAAAATTAAAGAGGCAATAAAAGCTAGCTTAGATGGTGTAAATAACATGTGAGGAAGATATGCTAATAGATGATATAAATTATTCTATAAAACAAGGAAATAAGTATTTGAATTCAAAGGTGGCGAAAGAAAATGTTAGCGATCTTGAAAGAATACAAATAGATTTGTCTCCTATTATTGTAAATGTCATGAAATTGTATGCTCAAAGAAATGTTTATGAGAAGTTCGAGGATTTAGATGAGGATAATATAAAATCCATTAGAGCATATTTGGCATCCATAAGAAAAGATATAGATATGGACAAGACGGATACAATTATTAACAACATGGTTCAGCTGCAGAATAGAATATTAGAGGAAAAAAAGTATTTGACTCAAATTTGGCGGAACTATAAAAATGAGCGGATTAGTTCGTATGCGAATCTTATCAAGGCTCTGACAAATATTATTGATGATGGTAAATTGCTTGATGAATTGGGGACGCTAAAAACTAACATAGATAAGGCTGAGGTTGGTAATGATAAGGAGATTGATTTGGTTGCAGAATATGTAAATAAAAGCAAGGCATTGATAAAGACACTTTCACTTGATGAAGAAACAGAAGAATTTGTTGTAAACATTACAAGTGGAGAAGATGTTAGTTTAGCAGACGTAAAGGAATCGACTATGAACTGGCTTAAAGATCATAAATTATTGGCAAGAATAAAGCTGGTGATATAGATACCAATTGACACTAACACCCTACTTAAGTATACTACTTAAGTAGGGTGTTTTTGTGGAGGAAAAGATGAACTTTTGTTACAAATTTCCTGTTGTCAGAGGCGTTCAGGCTGGCAAAGAATACTATATTGCAATGGTTCCACTAAAGATGGTATCGGCTCTTTTTCCAAATGATGAAGAATATGTTTTGCCTGAACATAGGGCACAGAGAAAACTAAATGAAGCTAGAATTCCTGAAATAAAGCGCTATATGTTGGATAATAGAGATTCATATGTCTTTTCAGCTCTTGCGGCAAGCATAGATGGAGAGTATCGATTTGTTCCATCAGGCCAGGAAGAATTGGGAATTTTAGAAGTATCTATGGATGCTCATTTTTTAATCAATGATGGTCAGCATAGAAAAGCTGCAATATTAGCAGCTATTGAAGAGGATTCTACGTTGTCAAATGAGACAATTTCAGTCGTTTTCTATGAAGATATGGGGCTAGAAAGAAGTCAGCAAATGTTTACTGATTTAAACAAGCATGCGGTTAAGACATCAAATTCGATTGCTGAATTATATGATTCAAGAGATGAGCTTGCTGTACATACTAGGGCAGTTGTCAACGCTGTGCTTTTTTTTGATGAATATGTTGATAAGGAAAAGGATATTTTGGGCAAATTTTCGTCTTCCCTTTTTACTTTAAACAATCTGTATACAGCTAATAAAAGAATACTAAGAAGAAATACTCCGGATGATAATTTTGAACACTTTTGTATTGCCTTCTGGAATAAGGTATCAGAACATATGGTTCCATGGAAGGAGATGCAAGAAAGGGTTATAAGTAAAACTGAGTTAAGAGAAAAGTATATTGCTGCGCAAGCAGTGGTTTTACAAGCCTTAGGGCGTGTTGGCGGGTACTTGTTTGATAATTGTAAAGAAGAAGATCTAGATAAATATCTGATTAAGCTTGAATCAATAGATTGGAAAAGAAACCATTCGGAATGGCAGCAAAGAGTAATAAAGCCAAATGGAAGAATGATTAACAATGAAAAGGCAATAATACTTGCTGCCAATTTGGTAAAGAAGAAAATTGGAATACCTCTTTCGGAGGAGGAAAAAGAGGCGGAAATAGAAATAAGGGGATAAGAGGTGCTTTTAAATGGATGTAAATACGAATAATACAAAAGGAGAGGTGTCTATTACCAAAGAAACAATAGAAGGCTTAATGGATACTGTTAGAAATCTATATTTATGCGATGACATTCCTTGGGTTATTGGTTATTCCGGTGGAAAAGATAGTACAGCAACAGTACAACTTGTGTGGCTTGCGCTAAAAGGCTTGCCAAGGAATTTACGCAAGAAAACGGTCCATATCATTAATACGGACACATTAGTTGAATCACCGGTTGTATCTAAGTGGGTAAAAAGATCTTTGGAGTGCATGGATGAGGCAGCAGATGAACAGGGGATGCCCTTTGTAACACATCAGCTAACACCTGCCAATGATAATACTTTTTGGGTTAATTTCATTGGAAGAGGTTATCCATTTCCGAGGAAAAAATTACGATGGTGTACAGATCGATTGAAGATTCAACCGGTTAATACATTTGTAAAAGAAAAAATTGCTGAACATGGCGAAATAATAATGGTTATCGGTACGCGTAAAGCTGAAAGCGCTAGACGAGCTAAAACAATGGCTTATTATGAAAAAAAGCGTGTTCGAGAATTGTTGAGCCCTAATCAGTCCATGGCTAATGAGCTTGTTTTTTCTCCTCTCGAAGATTGGAATGATAATGATGTTTGGGTATTTCTTATGCAGTATCAAAATCCATGGGGATATTCAAATAAAGAGCTATTGACACTGTATAAAGGCGCAACAGCTGATAATGAATGTCCTTTGATGACTGAAAAAGGACTTCCTAGTTGTGGCCGAAGTCGTTTTGGATGTTGGGTTTGCACTATGGTGGAAAAAGATAAATCCATGGAAGCAATGATAGCAAATGATTCAGAAAAAGCATGGATGTCGGCCCTTTTAGAATTTAGAAATAGGTTTGGAGATGAGGAGCATGACCGCGAAAGAAGAAGTTTCAGAAAGATGGCAGGTTATCTTCAAGGGAGTTATAAACAGTTATATCATGGCCCTTATACAAAAGAGTATAGAGAGATGTTCCTTCGAGACTTATTAGAGGTTCAGAAGGATATTAATGAGAATGGACCTGAGGAGTTTTCGGATCTTAAGCTTATTACTATGCCTGAACTGCGAAATATTAGAAGAATATGGGTCAATGAAAAGCATGAGTTTGATGATTCTTTACCTAGAATATATGAGGAAGTAACTGGTGACAAGTTTGATGATCCAGAATGGCTAGATATTCCAGCATTTAAAAGTGAAGAATGGAATATTCTAAAAGAAGTTGTTGAAGAGCTTTACCCAGATGAAGAGCTAGCCTTTGAAATGGTTTACAGTCTTGTGGATATTGAAAATAAATCCAGTGGATTAAATCAAAGAAAGGGAATCGCAGATGCTTTGGAAGGGGCTATAAAGCGTACTTATTATAAAAACGAAGAAGATGCTAGACAGTTCTACTTAAGTCAGACAGAAAGAAAGAGGGACCTTGGAGGAAAGTATAATGCATTAGCATTAGACGATTCATATGATGAACCATATGTTACTGAAGGGGACGAGGAAACTGAGGAATGATCATAAAGAAACTTACAATGCATAATTTTGGTGTTTATGCTGATACTAATGTTATGGAATTTACTGGAAACAAGCCGGTAGTTCTTATAGGTGGAATGAATGGAAGAGGAAAGACTACAATTCTGGAGGCAGTATTGCTCAGCCTTTATGGATCTAATTCTTTTGCATATTCCGAGAGTAAGTACCAATCATATGGACAATATCTTAAGTCCTATGTGAACAAAAAAGATGGTACGTTAGAGTCTTTTGTTGAGATATTGTTCTCTATGGATAGTTCTGAAGAGGAAGTGTATCAGGTTCATCGTGAATGGGATGCAAAAGGCCAAAGGGTGCATGAGAAAATATGGGTAAAAAAGAATGGTGAAGATAGTGCATTCCTTACAGAGAATTGGCCAATGTTTGTTGAAAGTATTCTCCCTAGTGCGCTTTCTAATTTCTTTTTCTTTGATGGAGAAAAGATTGCTGAATTAGCAGTAGAGGACACGAGCATTCAGATGAAAGAATCAATTAAGGCTATGCTTGGTATATCAGTCCTCGATGTTCTTGATACAGACATAGGAAAGCTAGTATCAAAAATAGGTAAAAAGATTTCAAATAACCAAGATTTGAGAAAACTTGAAGAATTAAGAAATGAGAAAGAAGCAGCGATCGAAGAGCTCAGAATGTTTGATGAGGAGATTGCGGAGCTTGAACAGAAAAAAGATAGATTAACCGCTGAACTTGAGAAGCTTAATTCCGAGTATCAGGTTAAAGGTGGAGATATTGTAGAACAAAAACATGAACTAATGCAGGAACGTTCTGAAAAGATTACTGCATTAGCAGGAAATCAGGAAAGCAGATATGATGCAGCCGCTAGTGAATTGCCGTTGGCATTGGTTACATCACTACTTGATGATATTAGGACAGAGGGAAATGTTGAACATGAAAGATTGATATCAGCTTTAGCCTTGGACAAAATTAAGGATGCATATGGGAAATACGATGTTAAGGATAAGAATACCGAACAGTTCATTTCTTTTATGCAGGATATAGTTGACCAGGATAAAAAGGAGAATGTCTATAATCTATCAGATGCAACGTTATTTAAGGTTGGTTTTCTGTGTGACAATGGTCTAAAAGACGCAAAAAGACATTTAAAAAAGCTTCTCAGAAATGAGCAGGATTATCAAGCAAAGATCGATGAAATTGACGGATACTTGTCCGTTGATATTAATGAGAAAGAATTGGGAGATCTATTTAAGGAGATTAAGAGATCTGAGAAAGACCTTGTTAATTGTGATGTTGAATTAGAAGATTATCATAGAAAACGATCCAGTTTGAATAATAATGTTATGATGCTTTCTTCTGAGTTTAGCAGAATGGCTGAAAGCGTACTTTCATCTTTGGAAGCAGTGGATTCTGATGAGCGAGTTGTAAAATATGCGCATATGGCTCAGGATATCATCGAACAGTATCGGATTCGTTTACAGGCGAGAAAAACTAGTACATTGGCTCAGACAATGACTGAATGCTATAAGAAATTGGCAAACAAGAAAAACCTGGTTAATAGTATCGAGATGGATCCTGAGACATTGGATTTGACTTACCTTAACAAGGAAGGTGATGTTGTTTCTAAGGAGCGTTTATCTGCTGGCGAAAAGCAGCTTATGGTTATCTCACTGTTGTGGGCACTAGCTATTTGTTCAAAGAAGAAGTTACCAGTAATTATTGACACTCCATTATCAAGACTGGATTCGGCACATAGAGAATCACTTATTACCACATATTTCCCACATGCTAGTGAGCAAACGATTATTCTTTCGACAGATTCTGAAATTGATGAAAGATATTATGAACTTATGCAAGATAATGTAGGGGATAGATTTACGTTGGAATATGATGATAATGAAAAAACTACGTCATTAACAAAGACTTATTTTGGATGGTAAGAATATGATAGTAAAACAGATAAAACTCTCAAATGCTTCAAAGGATAAATTGGGCAGATTAAAAGGTAAGACTGGGATAAAAAACTGGAACATTCTATGCAGATGGGCTCTGTGTTTTTCGTTGGCGGAGAATACTATTCCGACAGATGTTCCGATTATTGCAGATAGCAATGTTGAAATGTCATGGTTTACCTTTGGGGGAGAGTATAGCGATATATATGATGCGCTCATGATAGCGTGGTGCAAAAAAATGGATCTTCCAACAGATGAGGAAACCCTGGCCAAGTATTTCAAGTTGCACTTGGAAAGAGGAATAGCATATCTTTGTGGAACCAATTTTATAAAGAGCCTAGATGATCTTTTGAAACTTGCAATAGAGGAGTAAGCTATGGGGATATATCTTGATTACAATGCGACTACACCTATAAATAAAAGGGTTTTAGATTACATGGTAGATGTGTATTCTAATAACTTTGGTAATGCAGATAGTAGAACACATGATTACGGCGACAATGCTAGAAAAGTGGTTGAATCAGCAAGGCAATGCGTGGCTGATTTACTTGGCGTAGACAGAACCGAAGTGTTTTTTACAAGTGGTTCTACAGAAAGCAGTAATATAGCAATTAGAGGTCTGATGGAATATGGTAATGCATCAGGCAAAAAACATGTAATTACTTCAAGTATCGAACATAAGGCGGTGCTTGAGACCGTCAAAAGCTTGAAAAAAGAAGGCTTTTCGGTAGACATAGTTGATCCTGAGCATGATGGTAGATTAAGTGCAGATAGAATAATTGGTTTAGTAAGGGATGATACATTACTTGTTAGTATCATGCATGCTAATAATGAAACAGGTGTGATTCAGCCTATTGCTGAAATTGGGGAGGCGTTATCTCAAAAAGGTGTTCTATTTCATGTTGATGCAACACAGAGTTGTGGAAAACTGGTCGAAGAATTGAGAAATACAAAATATGATATGTTGTCGCTTAGTGCACATAAATTCAATGGCCCTCAGGGAGTAGGTGCTTTAATCTTGAAGAAGAAAAGGTATAAGCTTCCTCCTGTAAAAGCAGTTACTTATGGAGGACAGCAGGAACATGGAATAAGGCCAGGTACTATTCCGGTTGCGCTTGTTGCTGGCCTTGGAAAAGCTTGTGAAATTGCTAAAGAAGAGTATAAGAAGAATTACAATCATAGTGTTGAAATAAAAAAAGCAGTAGTAAAACTGATTGAAGATTCTGGACTTGAATATGTTTTCAATGGCACTCAGGAATTCTGCATGCCCAATACGATAAATGTAAGTTTTAAAGGTGTTGAGTCTGAGGCGTTAATGCTCTCATCAAAACAATATTGCGGAATATCAAATGGCTCTGCTTGTACTTCAAATGATTATAGTCCCAGTTATGTATTAACAGCTATGGGACTTGATAAAGATATTATTTCATCGGCAATTAGAATCAGCTGGGGGGCTGATTCTGATATAAAATCAATAACAGAGAATGTTATGCAATTACTTGAGGTTGCAAAGAGCTTGGCGTTATAAGGAAGAAATGGCAACCTCAAGGTTGTGTCGATGGAGTTAGCGGGAATATGCGAAAACTAAGTGGATGTAAGGAGTAAACAAAATGAAAAGAAAGCTCATGGTGCAGTCGTTAAGCCCGCTTGCACTGTTGACGGTAATAAGAAATCTAAGAATAAATCTATATGACAAAAATGGGTTAATACTTAGTGGTGGCCAAATAGTGAAAGACAATTTGACTTTAATAATTGTTCTGTCAGTATGTTGCATTTGGCTATTGTTTTCCATCATCTATTATTTTGAATTTAAAGCGTTCAAGTGGGTAGACAGAGTCGGAGGATACGAAGTCGCCAATGTTAGAGCAAAAGATGAGGAAAGTCTGAACTTCTTTTTGACTATAATAATACCGTTATTGATAGATGATGTAGAAACAGTACAAGGCGCACTTACATTTATGACTATAGTTCTGATACTGTGTATTCTGTTATATAGGACGAAGCTATTTTATGCCAATCCTGTGTTAGCTATGTTGGGGTATCATTTTTTCGAATTATGTTTTGTTGACAATCCTGATTATCCAGAAAAATGCTTTGTTATTGCTCAGACTGAGGGAGTTAAGGATGGAGATGTTGTTGAATACAAGCAAATTAGTGGAAGGGTAATTTTTGTTAAGGGGAAGAAATGACAAAGATTGAATTTGAAGAGTATGTAAAGAAAATAATAGAGACAGATTATGCATTTGGGCTTAGTGTTTATGCGTGTATAAAGAATACAGATGATGAGAAACAATTAAAAAAGTTTATAGTAACAGATGATTTGCAGTTTAGTTTAAAGAATCGTCTTGTTAGTATGATTTACAGTACATTTTTGGATCCGGACGTTGAATTAGATGCTATTGAAAATATTTCAGATAATCGAAAAGCGTTGTATGAAGCTAATCTTACCGAAGACTTTAATCCTACTTCTTTTATAGATAATGCAAAGATTGTTACGGAACAGTATGACGGAAAAGATAGAAATCATCTTTTAGGATTTTGCTATAAGCTAAATTATAATACTGACTGTATTTGGCTTTATCAACACATGTACTCGATGGCAATTGTTGGAAGAAGCAAGAGTTTATTAGCTATTATCGGAAAAGATAATGTGTATGAACCGTTGAACAAGGATGTGGTATCATTTGCATCAAATCTTGACATGATGATTATTGGAGACAAACTGTTCACCTCGAAAATCAAGCTGCTTCAACAACAGTTCGGTTTTGAAACGTATATAAGAAATGAAGCGGCAAACACTGTTGATTATATTATAAACATGAATTTAATCACCAATGCGGAGAAGCTTTTGGCTTTTACAGGGAAAGAGAAACTTACTAATGCAAAAAAAATGATGAAAGCCCAAAGATCACCCGTACTACAAATGGAGAAAAATGCCTTAATAAGTCAAATAAAGCGTCATGCAAGATATAGTAAATTGATAAAAATTGAAAATGATAAGATAGTAACTGATACTGAGAAAGATGTGAACGCATTTATTAAAATGCTCAATGATGATATTGTAAGGTCCGATTTAACAAATGTTGAGTATGATAGTTCGGCCAAAAAGGCATTGGAACCACGTGCTATTTGATCAAGGCAAAGATAATAGATAGAACACGAGGGTAAGAGTGTAAATGAAAGAAATGGAAATGGAAGAATGAAAGAAAAGTGCTAAGGTTACGGAACAAAACCAGTTGGTTACGTTTCGTAACCTTTTCTATTGCATTCGAATTACCGTCTGAATATAATCACCTTAATCAGAGTCGACACTGATTTTTTAGGAGCAGAGATTATGGATGGAACAGATAAGAAGCTTTTGGATTTGATTAAAGGAAATGCCCGGATGAGCTATCAGGAAATTGGCGATGCGCTGGGAATGTCCAGAGTGGCAGCTAAGAAAAGGGTTGATA
>JAEEGL010637119.1_pt1 | contig 29478 bp, 28 predicted proteins | sample 9134231 | NCBI WGS metagenome assembly JAEEGL01 (sample SAMN16246548, study PRJNA631951) | gut metagenome | biome: gut microbiome; feature: rumen; material: fiber-attached | host: Bos | place: Iran: Karaj | collected 2018-10
GGCGGTGCATGCGGCGCAGGATCTCGTCGTTGCAGTGCTGCAGCGGCATGTCGAGGTACGGCACGAGCTTTTCGCCCTCCGCGAGCGTGTCCAGAAGCGCAGGAGTAACCGTGTCCGGGTAGGTATAGAGCAGGCGCACCCAACGGAGACCGTCGATGCGGTCGATCGCTTTCAAGAGAGGAATCAGCCGCGGTTCGCCGTACAGGTCCTTTCCGTAGCCTGAGGTGTCCTGCGCAATGACCGAAAGCTCGGTCACGCCCATGTCGGCAAGCGCCTTCGCTTCGTCGACAAGCGTTTCCGACGGCGTGCTTCTGAGATCGCCGCGGATCAGCGGGATCGCGCAGTACGCGCAGCGATTGTTGCAGCCGTCGCCGATGCGAAGATACGCGCGGTAAGGCGGCGTGACGAGCAGACGTTCCGGCTTCACAAGCGGGGAGCAGGGAAGCGAGAGCTTTTCCGCGATCAGTCCCGGCAGCTTTTCGTATTCGCGTACGCCGAGAAAGAGATCGACCTCGGGCATTTCCTCAGTGAGTTCCTTCCGGTAGCGCTCCGAAAGACAGCCGGTGACGACAAGCAGCCTGCAGCGTCCGATCTCTTTGTATTTCGCCATCTCAAAGATCGCGTCGATCGACTCCTCCTTGGCGGGCGTGATGAATCCGCAGGTGTTGACGATCAGCACGTCGGCCTTTTCGGGATCGCCCGTAAACGTATGCCCCGCGGCTTTAAGGTAGCCCAGCATCGTTTGGGTATCGACCTGGTTTTTCGCGCAGCCTAAGGAGATCACGCCGATGTTCATGCGTCAAAATCCTCCGTAAAATCGCTTTCCTCCGGTTCGACCGGCTCGGGCTCATCGCCGGCGGGAGCGCCGCCGCCGAATACGCGATTGTATTCCGCCTGCGTGATCAGCACCTGCCGCGGCTTGCTGCCGTCAAACGGCGAGACGTATTTTTTCTGTTCCATCATGTCAACGAGCCGTGCCGCGCGGGCATAGCCGACGCGAAGCCTTCTCTGGATCATCGAAATGGACGCCTGGCCGTTCTCCATAACGACGCGGACCGCCTCGCCCAAGAGATCGTCCTCCTGCTTGCCCTCGCCGAAGGCGCCGCCCTGCGCGCCGCCCTTGGCTTCGTCGTTGATCTCGTTCAGCACGTCCTCGGAGAACTGCGTATCGTTCTTCTTGAAGCCGGACATGACGCGCTCGACCTCCTCGTCGGAAACGTACGCGCACTGCAGACGGGTCGGCTTGCCGGCGCCGTTCGGATGGAACAGCATATCGCCGCGGCCGAGAAGCTTCTCTGCGCCGGTCGCGTCGAGGATGATGCGCGAATCGATCGCGGAGCTGACCGCGAATGCGCAGCGCGAGGGGATGTTCGCCTTGATGAGGCCGGTGATGATATCGGCGCTCGGGCGCTGTGTGGCGACGATCAGGTGGATGCCCGCGGCGCGGCCGAGCTGCGCGATGCGGCAGATCGAATCTTCGACGTCGTCGGGCGCGACCATCATCAGGTCGGCGAGCTCGTCGATGATGATGACGAGCTTCGGGATCTTTTTCTTCGGGTCGTCCATCAGCGAGTTGTACCGTGCAAGCTCGCGCGCGCCGACCTCGGTGAATTTCTTGTAGCGCATGGTCATTTCGTTGACCGCCCAGCGCAAAGCGCTCGCCGCCTTTTTCGGCTCGGTCACGACCGGAATCAGAAGGTGCGGCAGTGTGCCGAAAACGGAAAGCTCGACCATCTTCGGATCGACGAGGATGAGCTGCAGCTCCTGCGGCGAGGATTTGTAGATCATGGAAATGATCAGATCGTTGATGCAGACGGATTTGCCGGAGCCGGTGGATCCCGCGATCAGCATGTGCGGCATCTTTCCGAGATCGGCGACGATGATCTTGCCTGCGATGTCCTTGCCGAGCGCCATCGTGACCGGCGATTTCGCGTTCGCAAATTCCGGACTGTCGATGATATCGCGCAGAAGCACGGTCGCAGCGTCCTTATTCGGGACCTCGATGCCGACGGCGGCCTTGCCGGGGATCGGCGCTTCAATGCGGACGCGCGGCGCGGCGAGCGCGAGTGCGATGTCGTTCGAAAGCGTCGTGATGCGGTTTACGCGAACGCCCGGCGCGGGCTGCAGCTCGTAGCGGGTGACGACGGGGCCGACGGAAATATTGATGACCTTGGCGCTGATGCCGAAGCTTGCGAGCGTTTCCTCCAGAAGATGCGCGATCGCGGTCGGGTTCTCGGCGCTCTTTGCAAACGTCTCGCGCGGCTTGTTCAGGCAGTCAATGGACGGCGGCTCATAGGCCGGAACGGGAGGCGCGGGCGGCACGACGAGCGGAAGCTCTCCGGACTCGTCCTTTGCGGCGGGCGTCTTCTTAACCGGCTTCTGCGGCTCCGGCTTCACAGGCACGGGCTTCACGGGTTCGGGCTGAACAGGCTCCGGCGCGAGCGTCTCCGCAAGGTCGGAGAACGACGGCGTCTTTTTCACGGGCTTTTTCGTCGGAACGGGCGTGATGATCAGCTCGTCCTCTTCGTCCGGGTTCAAATATTCGTCGCTCTTTTTCGCGAGCCTGCCGTTTGCGGGAACCAGGTCGTAATCGACGGGTGTCGTTTGCTTCTGCATAGGCTTTTTCGCGGGCTTCACAGGCTCCTCGGGCACGTCGAACAGCTCGTCGAACGGGATCTGCTCGGGCTTTTTGCGCACTGCGGGCTTTTTACGCTCGACGGGCGCCGTGCGCGTCGCGGGCTGTGCCTCGATCGTCGTCGAGAAGTCGTTTCGCCAGGGCTTTTTCGCGGGCTCGGGCTTGTAATCGTCCTCGTAATCCTCGGTGACGGACTGCTCGTGTTCCGCGATCTTTTCCCGCACACGCGTGCCGAACGCGTCGGTGTACGCCTTGATCGAAATGCCGGTGCACAGCAGCACGGAGATCAGGAATCCCGCGATGATCACGACCCAGCAGAGAAGCTTGCCGCCGATCACATAGAGCAGAGTCGGCAGGATCATGCCGAGCACGCCGCCGCCGAGCTGCTGCTTCACGCCCTCGTTCCACGCGACGGGGAACTGACCGAAGAACTGCTTGACGTAATCCAGAAAGCTCTTGCCGTCGCCGAACACGCTGAGCTCCGTGAGGGACTTGCTCGTCCAAAGGTGGAAGGCGCAAAGAATGAACCAGAACGCCAGAAGTCCCGTGAGAAGCGTGCCGCGCGCGGGCTTTTTGCGGCCGCCGACGATCAGATAGATGCCCACGATCACGAACATGACGGGGACGGCGTACGCGACCATGCCGTGCATGCCCAGAAGGTAGCCGGAGATGATTCGGCCGAGCCAGTCGTCGTTGCCGCTGTAAAGGTAAACGGCGCACAGCGCGCCGAGCGCCAGAAGGACGATGCCGAAGATCTCGACGATTGCGTGCGGCGCACGCTTTTCGGGCGCGTTCTTCACCGCGCCGCCTTTCTGTCCGTTCTTTGCGGGAGCCGCGTTTTTCTTCGCGCCGGTCTTATTGGGCGCTTTCTTTTTCGCGGTCGATGTATTTGCCATGGATGATCCTCCGATAAACCATTTTTTATCAATCATATTATACTCCCAAATCCTTTGCGGCGCAAGCATAAAAAACGGACGGCTTGCGAAGAGCGGAAAAGCGTGGTAAACTGACGGAAACAAACGCGGAGGAAACGAATATGCGGCCGAAGCTTCTGATCTGGGACTGGAACGGTACGATCCTTGAAGATACCGGGCTTTGCCTTGCGATCGAAAACGAGCTTCTGCGCGAGCGCGGCATGCCGGAGATCACGGAGGCGTGGTATCTGGATCATTTCGCGTTTCCGGTTCGCGGCTATTACGAGCGGATGGGGTATACCTTCGAAACGGAATCCTTCGAAGCGGTCGCAGGAGCATTCATGGCGCGCTACCGCGAACGGTATGCGGGCTGTCCGCTGCAGAAGGGCGTTAAGGAGGTCCTTCGTACGGCGAAGGCGTACGGGATCGTGCAGACGCTCCTTTCCGTCACGGAGCAGAACGACCTGATCGAACAGGTGCGCCGTTACGGGCTGACGCCTTTTTTTTCGGAGATCCTCGGGCAGGACGATATCTCCTGCCGATCGAAGACGGACCGGGCAAAAGCGTACATGGCGAGGATCGGGATCGACCCGCGCGACGCGCTGTTTATCGGCGATACGGATCACGACGCCGAAGCCGCGAACGCCGTCGGCTGTCGCTGCGCGCTTTTATGCGGAGGACATCAGTCGAAGGCTGTGCTGCTGCGCTGCGGCGCGCCGGTGTACGATTCGGCGGAGAGCTTGGGAAAGGAGATTTTCGGCTGATATGGCGGATTCGTTTTTTCAGAGCGTCTATGCGATCGTTGCGATCATCCCGTACGGGAAGGTCGTAAGCTACGGCGATATCGCCCGTGCGATCGGATACCCGCGACGCGCGCGGTTCGTCGGGTTCGCGATGCGCGCCTGTCCGGAGGGCTTGCCGTGGCACCGCGTCGTGATGGCGGACGGCTCGATCGCAGGCGGCGATTTTGCGCCGGTGCGCCGGATGCTGCTCGAACGGGAGGGGATCCCGTTTTTGCCCGACGGGCGGGTCGATCTGAAAGCCTGCCGCGCAAAGCTGTGAAATCCGCCGGAAGGCGTTGCAACGGCGCAAAAGCTGTGGTATACTGATTTGAATGTTAATCATAAAGGATCCAAATACTATGAAGAAGACGGATATCGGCGGACAGGCTGTGATCGAAGGCGTCATGATGCGTTCCGAAAAGGGAACGGCTTTGGTCGTGCGCCGCAGCGACGGTTCGCTTGCGAAAGAGTTTCACCATCAGCGGACAAGATATAAAAAGGGCTCGTTCCCGACGTGGCCGGTCGTGCACGGCGTGTACGCGTTTTTCAAGGCGCTGTCCGACGGCATGAGCATTACGACCCGCGCGGCGGAGCTTTTGGGCGAGGAGGAGGCGGAGGAGCCTTCGAAGTTCGAGAAATGGCTCGCAAAGCGTTTCAACAAATCGGCGATGGACGTCATGAAGTGGATCGCGATCTTCCTCGCAGCCGTGCTTGCGATCGCGCTGTTTTTCCTGCTCCCGATCGGCGTCGTTTCGCTCCTTGAGCTGATCTTCGGCAAGATGAGCCCCGTCTGGAGCGCGGTCGTGCAGGGCCTCGTGCGGCTTGTGATCTTTCTGCTCTATATCTTCGGCATTTCCAGGATCAAGGATATCAAACGCGTTTTCATGTATCACGGCGCAGAGCATAAGACGATCGCCTGTTACGAGGCGGAGCTTCCGATGACGCCGGAAAACGCGGCGAAGTGTACGCGGCTGCATCCGCGCTGCGGCACGAACTACCTGTTTCTGACGATGGCGGTCTCGATCGTCGTCACGACCGTCGTATCCGCGCTGTGCACGCTGATCCCCGGCTTTTCCGTATGGCATGACGCGAGCAAGCTGAACAGCTTTCTGTTCCGCCTTGCGCGGATCGTGCTGATTCTGCCGATCGCCGGGATCTCCTACGAGGTTCTGAAGGCCGCCGCAAAGCGCGACAACCTCGTCTGCCGCATCGCCCGCGCGCCGGGCCTTGCCTTGCAGCATCTCACGACACAGGAGCCTACCGAGGACATGCTGGAGGTTGCGATCGCATCGTTCGAACTCGCGCTGCATCCGCCGAAGGGCGATCTGGAGTTTGACACAAAAGCCGAAAAACCTGCAGAGCCGCAAAAACCTGCGGAGCCGAAACCGGAGAGCGATCCGGAGGAATCGAAGCCGGACGAATCGGCGAAAGCATCCGAAGAAGCAAAAGGGGAAGTAGGGGCATGACCGTCCGGGAGGCGGAGCAAAGGATCGCGGCGCTTCTTCAGCCGGTCGCAGGAGAGGACGCGCGGCTCGAAGCGTCGTTTTTGCTGCGTGCAAAGGGCTTTCAGAAGCCGCACCATACGATTTCCGAAACGGAGTTCAATTCGCTGGAGCCGCAGATCGCGCGAAGACTTTCCGGAGAGCCGCTCCAATACGTGCTCGGAGAATGGGAGTTTTACGGCCTGCCGTTTTATGTGGATGAAAGCGTGCTGATCCCGCGGCCCGATACCGAGGTGCTGGTCGAAGAAGCATTGAAGCGCCTTTCCGCGGAGCGGCGAGACGTGCTCGATCTGTGCTGCGGGAGCGGCTGCATCGGGATCGCGCTTGCCGTCTGCGGCGGCGCAATGGTAACGGCGGCGGATATCAGCGAACGGGCGCTTGGGACGGCTAAACGAAACGCAGAACGAAACGTCGTGCCGCTTTCGACGGTTCAGAGCGATCTGTTCGACGGGATCGAAGGAACGTTCGATCTGATCGTATCGAATCCGCCGTATCTTTCGAAAGAAGAGATGGACGCGCGGGACGCAAGCCTTCGCTTCGAACCGGCGCTTGCACTTGACGGCGGTGCGGACGGGCTGGCGTTTTACCGGCGGATCGCAAAGGAATACCGGCGGTATCTCAGGCCGGGCGGCGCGATGCTTCTGGAGATCGGCATGACGCAGAGAGACGCGGTCTCCGCGCTGTTTGAAGACAGTGAATGTGTGACGGATTACGGCGGACGGCCGCGCGTGATCGTTGTGAGGAATTGATGATCGAGAAACTGAAAAAATGTAAGGAACGGTATGAAGCGCTGACGGAAGCGCTTGCGGCGCCCGGCGCAACGGACGATCGCGAGGCGTTTACCGCGCTTTCGCGCGAGCACGCGGAGCTGATGGAGATCGTCGCCGCGTTCGATCGGTATACGCAGACCGAACGGGAACGCGACGACTGTCTTGCGCTGCTTTCGGAGCATCCGGACGCCGAGATGAAGGCGCTTGCCGAGGAGGAGCTTGCGGCGCTCGAAGCGTCGCTTGCCGCGCAGGAAAACGAACTGAAGGCGCTGCTTTTGCCGAAGGATGAAAACGACGACCGCGGCGTGATCCTGGAGATCCGCGCGGGCACGGGCGGGGAAGAAGCGTCGCTGTTCGGCGCGGACCTTTTGCGCATGTATCTGCGGTACGCCGAACGGCACGGATTCAAGACCGAAACGCTGTCCGAGAACGTCACCGAGCTCGGCGGCGTCAAGGAGATCATTCTGTCCGTTTCCGGAAAACGCGGCGCGTATGCGCGGCTGAAGTTTGAGGGCGGCGTGCACCGCGTCCAGCGCGTGCCGGAGACCGAGTCGCAGGGCCGCATCCACACGAGCGCGGCGACGGTCGCCGTCATGCCGGAGGTCGATGATATCCATATCGAGATCAAGGACGCCGATCTCCGCATCGACACGTACCGTTCGAGCGGCGCGGGCGGTCAGCACGTCAATAAAACTTCCTCCGCGATCCGCATCACGCATATCCCGACCGGCATCGTTGTCGCGTGTCAGAACGAGCGCAGTCAGCTGCAGAACAAGGAGCAGGCGATGCGGCTTCTGAAAAGCCGCCTGTATGAGCATTTCGCCTCCGAGCAGCACGCACAGCTTGCGGATCAAAAGAAAAGCATGGTGGGAAGCGGCGACCGCAGCGAGCGCATCCGCACGTACAATTTCCCGCAGAGCCGCGTGACCGATCACCGGATCGGGCTGACGCTGTATAAACTGGAGCAGTTTCTGGACGGCGATATGGACGAAATGATCGACGCGCTGACGCTTGCGGAACGCGCGGCAAAGCTAAGCGGGGAGGCGAACGCATGAAAACGGAAGTGATCTCCGCGATCCGCATGGAGGACGCCGGAACGACGCTCGGCGCGGAGCTGATCCAGAACGGTAAGCTTGTCGCGTTCCCGACCGAAACGGTCTACGGACTCGGCGCAAACGGCATGGATGGCGAGGCGGTCAACCGCATCTTTGAAGCAAAGGGACGGCCGAACGACAATCCGCTGATCCTGCATATCGCGAAAAAAAGCGATGTAAAGCTTTTGTGGGCGCATGTCCCGAAGCTTGCGAATACGCTGATGGATACGTTCTGGCCCGGACCGCTGACGCTGATCTTCAACAAGGCGGACGAGGTCCCGTACGAGGTGACGGCGGGGCTTGAGACCGTCGCGGTCCGCATGCCGTCGGACAAGACTGCGCGGCTTCTGATCCAGAAATCCGGCGTGCCGATCGCGGCGCCTTCCGCAAACCGGTCCGGCAGACCGAGCCCGACGACCGCGGAACATGTGCTTGCGGATATGGACGGCAGGATCCCGCTGATCTTAGACGGCGGTCCCTGCAGATACGGCGTGGAATCTACGGTGCTTTCGCTGGTCGGCGAACCGACGATCCTGCGTCCCGGCGCGATCACGCGGGAAATGCTCGAAGCGGTCATCGGACCGGTGCGCCTTGCGCCGAGCATCCTGCAGCCGCTCGGCGAACGCGAGGTCGCGGCGTCGCCCGGCATGAAGTACAAGCACTACGCGCCCGACGCCGACGTGCACGTCGTTGAAGGCGAGCCGAAACCCGCGGCAAAGCGCATCCGCGCGCTGTATTACGAATATGAGGCGGAGGGAAAGACCGTCGCGATCCTCGGGACCGAGCAGACGATGGCGAGCTACCGGAACCTGAACGCATATTCGCTCGGCGACCGGGAGGAACCCGAAACGCTCTGCGCAAACCTGTTCCGGCTTTTGCGCGACGTCGGCGCACACTGCGATGTGATCCTTGCGGAGGGGGTCGACACAAAGGAGACCGGGCTCGCGTTTATGAACCGGCTTCTGCGGGCGGCGGGCTTTTCGCATGAGACGGTCTGACCGTTTTCCGAAAAAGATAAAAATCGCCTCTGTACAAACGGCGGCAAATTTGATATAATCATTTGGAATGATCGGGGGGAGCATGCATCTATGAAACTGTCTATCGGATCCGACCACGGCGGCTACGCGTATAAGGAAGCCGTCAAAGAGCATCTGATCTCGCAGGGACACGAAGTGATCGACTGCGGCTGCTTCGGCACCGAAAGCGTCGATTATCCCGAGTTTGGCATCGCGGCTGCGGAGCTCGTGCGCGACGGCAAGGCCGATCGCGGCATTGTGATCTGCACCACCGGTATCGGCATGTCCATCGCGGCAAACAAGGTCCGCGGGATCCGCTGCGCGCTGTGCGGCGATCTGAAGTCTGCGGAAATGACCAGAAGACACAACGATTCAAATGTTTTGGCAATGGGAGCGGGAATTATTCCGCTCTCTTTGGCATTGGAAATCACTGACGTATGGCTGTCGACCGAATTCGAGGGCGGCAGACATGCGAGACGGATCGGAATCATTACCGCTTATGAGGCGGGGAAGGAGCAAGTATGAAAGTTACCGTAATCGACCATCCTCTTGTACAGCACAAGCTCAGCAGACTGCGCGACAAGAACACGAGCAACAAGGAATTCCGCGAGCTTGTCAGCGAGCTAGCGATGCTGATGTGCTACGAAGTCACACGCAATCTTCCGCTCGTCGACACAGAGATCGAGACGCCGATCTGCAAGAGCACGTTCAAGGTGCTCGCCAATGAAAAGATCGCGATCGTACCGATCCTGAGAGCCGGTCTCGGCATGGCGGACGGCATGATGAACATGATCCCGAACGCGAAGATGGGGCACATCGGTATGTACCGCAATCCCGACACGCTAAAGCCGACCAGCTATTACTGCAAGCTTCCGTACGACATCGAGGAGCGCGACGCGATCCTGGTCGATCCGATGCTGGCGACCGGGAATTCTGCGATCGAGGGCATCCGCGTGCTCAAGGAGGGCGGCGCGAAGAGCATTCGCCTCGTCAATCTGCTTGCCGCGCCCGAGGGCATCGAGGCGATCCGCAAGGTTTACGACGACGTCGACATCTATGTCGCATGCATCGACGAAAAGCTGAATGAGCACGGCTACATCGTTCCGGGCCTCGGCGACGCGGGTGACCGTCTGTTCGGCACGAAATAACCATCTGAAACGGAGAAGCGTATGACAAGTATCATGGAACGGATCGCGGAAGCGGAGACCCGTGCCGACAGGATCCTCGAAGAAGCAAACCGTACGGCGAGAGAACGCGTCGCGAAAGAACGGACCGACGCGGACGAAGCGATCGTTGCGGCTGCCGAATCGGAACGCACGCATACGGTGGAAATGCTGAAGGCGGCGCAGGAGGACGGGGAAGCCATCGCGGCGGAGGTCACCGAAAAAGCGAGGACCGAAACGCAGAAGCTGATCGGGAAAGCGGAAGAAAACGTACCCGAAGCGATCGCATATTTGATGGAAAGGATTGAAGCAACGGTATGATCGTAGCGATGAAGCGCCTGTCTTTGGTCGCGCTCAAATCGGATCAGGACGACATCCTCAACGCGCTGCAGAAAGCCGGCACGGTCGAGATCATCAGGCTCGCCGACGGCGACGTGCAGAACGGGGAAGCGGATGCGATCAATGCGCGTATCCAAAGACTTGCCGAATCCATCAGCGCCGTCAAGCCATACGCAAAGAAAGCAGGCTTTTTAAGTCCGCAGAAGCGTGAAATGACGCTTTCGGGCATACGCGAGTATGTGCCGAAGGCAGTCGAAACGACGAACGAAATCGAGACGCTGACGCATACGCAGGCGCACCTTCTTGCGGAGCGCGAGAAGGCGGTCTCTACGCGCGCCTCGCTTGAACCGTGGACAGCGCTGACCGTGCCGATGGATTCCGTAAAGAATACGTCGCGCGTACATTATTTCATCGGGCTCTGCGCGTCAAAGGATGTGCAGCGTGTGCGCGAGCAGGAGTATCTCGAAGCCGAGTTCCTGAACGAGAGCGCGACCGTTCCGACGATCCTTGCCTGCAGAGAAGACGATACACGCGCCGTGCAGAACTTTCTCAAAACGATCGACTGGCAGGATTATGTGTTCCCGAAGCTTTCGGGAACGCCTCGCGAAGCGATCGAATCGCTCGACCGCCGCATCGCCGAGATTGACGAACAGTACGAGAAAGCGCAGAAGCAGCTTGAATCGCACGGTGAAACGATCGAGACACTGCAGAACGCGCTGGACGCGGAAACGATCGACGCAGATCGGATGAACGTGCGGAGCGATCTCTCCTATACGGCGCATGCGTTCGTGCTCGAAGGCTGGGTCCGCGAGGATGAGGTCGAAAAGACCGAGCAGGCGATCCGAAGCGTCACCGACGCCTACAGCTTCGAGACGCGCGACCCGATCGAGGGCGAGGAACCGCCGTCGGTTGTGAAGAACAACAAGTTTGTCAAGCCGTTCGAGGAGGTGCAGACGCTGTATTCGCGTCCCGCCTACGGTACGATCGACGGAACGCCGTACATGACGCCGTTCTATATCCTGTTGTTCGGACTGATGCTTTCGGACACCGGCTACGGCATTCTGCTGATGCTCGGCTCGTGGCTCTATATCAAAAAGAAAAAGCCGACGGGCATGAGCGCGGGCATATCGCGCGTGCTGTTCTGGGGCGGACTTTCCACGATCGTCTGGGGCGTGCTGACAGGCTCGTTCTTCGGAATCACCCGGACAGACGCGTCCGGCGGCGTCTTCACGATCATCGGGCAGTTCTTCGATAAGATCGGGATCTTCCCGGCGTGGATCGACCCGATGCAGAACTCCATGGCGATGCTCGGTCTGTGCTTCGGACTCGGCGTTCTGCATATCGTTGCCGGATACATCGTCGGCGCGATCGACAGGTTCTCGAAAGGCGACTGGAAAAGCGCGATCTTTGATCAGGTCTCATGGGTGCTCATCACGCTCGGTCTTGTCATCGGATTTTTGCCTGCGATCACAAGCATGGCGGGCAGCCCGATCGAGCTTCCGAAGACCGTTACGATGCCGGCGCTGATCGCCGCTGCGGTCGGCGCGGCGATGGTCGTTCTGTTCAAGGGACGCGAGAAAAAGAATCCGTTCAAGCGGCTGACCAGCGGACTCGGCGGGCTGTATGACATCACAGGCGTACTGTCCGATATCCTGTCCTACGCGCGTCTGTTCGCGCTCGGCATTGCAACCGGCGTTATCGGACAGGTGTTCAACATGCTCAGTAACATGCTGACCGGATCGTCGAATATCTTTCTTGCGATCCTCGGCGCCATCCTTTGTATTGTGCTCGTGATCGCGCTGCATACGTTCAACGTAGCGATCAATGCGCTCGGTGCGTTCGTGCACTGCGCAAGACTGCAGTACGTCGAATTCTACGGCAAGTTCTACGAATCCGGCGGAAAGGAATTCCGACCGCTTTCCTATAACACAAAACACGTTCAGGTAACCAAATAAAATCTATTAAGACAAAGGAGAAACAAAAAACATGAATTGGGGTGCAATTTGGGCCACCGCTGGTGCGGTCATTGCAGCATTGTTGGCAGGTATCGGTTCCGCGATCGGCGTCGGTATCACGGGTCAGGCGTCCGCGGGCGTTGTTTCCGAGAATCCGGATCTTTCCGGTAAGTGCCTGCTTCTGCAGCTTCTTCCCGGTACGCAGGGCATTTACGGCCTGTTGATCGCGGTTGTTATCGCGTTGCAGTCCGGTCTGATGAGCGGCGACGTTTCCGCGCTGACCACTACGCTCGGCGTTCGTTATCTCTTGGCGGGTCTTCCCATTGCGTTCGGCGGTCTGCTTTCCGCGATCTATCAGGGCAAGGTAGCCGTCGCCGGCATCAACATGGTCGCGAAGAAGCCCACTGAGAGCGGTAAGGGCATGGTCATGGCGATCATGGTCGAGACCTACGCGGTTCTGTCCCTGCTCATTTCCTTCCTGCTCGTCATCGGCATCAAGTAAGAAACGAGGCATGGTATGGGAAACGAGAATGCAGCAAACCTCATCGACAGGATCCTTGCGGACGCACAGGCTGCGGCCGATAAGATCCTTGCCGACGCAGAGGCTTCCGCAGGCGGCATCCGTGAATCCCGGGACGCAGAGATCGCAAAAAAAGCCGAACAGACCGAAAAGGAACGCAAGCAGCAGATCAGCGTGATCCTGAACGGCTGCCGTACGCGCGCCGAGCTCGACGGGCGTAAGGAGACGCTTCGCGCAAAGCGCACGCTTCTGGACGGCGTCTTTACCGAGACGTATCACAGAATGCTTGCCATGTCCAACGAGAAACGGGAAGCGCTGTTCCGTTCGATCCTTCAGAGGGAAGCAAAAGAGAACGATTCTGTCGCGCCCGCAAAGGTGGATCGCGCGGTGCTCGCAAAGACGCTCTCGACGCTGCCGTTTTCCGTGAAGCTGTCCGACAAGGATGCGGACGCGGAAGCAGGCTTCGTTCTGTACGGCGACGGATACGAGAAGGACTGTTCGATGAAAGCGATCTTAAGGGAGCTTCGCGACGCAGAGGAAACAAATGTCGCAAAGATCCTATTTCGGTAAGAGAGGAGAACGCTATGCCGCAACCGAGTTACGCATACGCATGTGCGAGACTGTCCGCGCTGAATAAAAGGCTTCTTGAGCCGCAGACGATTCAGCGTATGCTGGACGGTTCCGCTTCGGATGCGATGCGCGCGTTGTCCGATGTTCGCTACGGAAGTCTTTCCGACGCGACGGAAGCGGATATCGAGCGGATGATCGAGCGGGAAATGACCGACGCGATGCAGGAAGTCAAAGAGCTTTCCCCGAACACGGCGATCACCGATCTGTTTCTGCTGCGTGCGGATGTGCAGAACCTTAAAGTTCTGATCAAGGCAAGGCTTTTGAATCAGAGCGAGACGGCGTTTACGCCCGGCGGACTTTACGACCGCGAAACGCTGACCGCTTTTGTAAAGGACAAACAGTACGATGTGCTGCCGGAGATGATCCGCGACGCGCTGAACGCATTGGAAAAACGTCTTGAGATCCGCGTCGAACCGCAGGCGATCTCCGTCACGCTCGACCGTGCATATCTCAGGCATGCGCTGAAGCAGTCCGAAAAGCATCCGGTGTTTTCGCAGTACTTCCGTTCGCTTGCGGACTTTGACAATGTTCTGACGTTCCTGCGCCTTCGCGCAATGGGCGCTTCGATCGAAATGCTTGACGAGGTGATCCTGCCGGAGGGCGGCGTAAAGTACCGTGATCTGTACAACGCCTATGAGCTTTCCTTCGATTCGCTGAACAAGGTCCTCGGCGAAAGCGTATGCAGGGAACCGCTGCTCGCGGGACTCAACGCCATGCTGCGCACGGGGAACATTGCCGAGCTGGAAAAGGCGCGGGATAACTATCTGGTCTCGCTGCTTTCGGCGCACAAGTACGAGAGCGAAACGATCTATCCGATCATAGGCTATTATCTTGCAAAGGAACGCGAGGGAAGGGCTGTACGCCTGATCATTACGGGCAAACGCAACGGGCTTCCCGACAGCGTGATCCGCGAAAGGCTGGTGAAGCTGTATGGCGAACGGTAAATGCGCCGTCATCGGCGATCGTGATTCCGTGCTGCTGTTCAAGGCGGTCGGGATCGAGGTCTATGATGTTACGGACGGGGAAACGGCGAACAGGACGCTGCACCGGCTGGCACGGACCGGATATGCGGTCGTTTATGTCACGGAGACATACTATCCGGCATGTGAGGAGACGATCCGCGAGTTTCAGGGGGAAGCTTACCCTGCGATCATTCCGATCCCGGACGCTTCCGGAACGCAGGGGATCGGCATGCGGGCGATCAAGGACAACGTCGAAAAGGCGGTCGGTCTGGATATTTTGAGCAATTCATAACAGGAGAAAGAGTATGCAAGGTACTATCGTAAAGGTTTCGGGGCCGTTGATCGTGGCGAGCGGCATGGGCGACGTGCAGATGTTCGACGTTGTCCGTGTTTCCGACAAGCATCTGATCGGCGAAGTCATCGAATTGCGCGAGGATAAGGCGTCCATTCAGGTTTACGAGGAAACCGGCGGCATCGGCCCCGGCGAACCGGTCTATTCGACCGGCGCGCCGCTTTCGGTCGAGCTGTCGCCGGGTCTGATCGAATCCATCTACGACGGCATTCAGCGTCCGCTGAACAAGATCCGCGAGCAGGCGGGCGACCGCATTACGCGCGGTATCACCGTCGATTCTTTGGATCACGAGAAGCTCTGGCATTTCGTACCGACCGCCAAGGTCGGCGACGAGGTCACGGGCGGCGACGTGCTCGGCACCGTGCAGGAGACCGAAGCCGTCCTGCATAAGATCATGGTCCCGCCGAACGTATCCGGCAAGGTGATCTGGATCTTTGAAGGCGACGCGAATATCGTCACCCCGATCGTCAGGCTTGAAAAGAACGGGAAGGAAATCGCTCTGCCGATGCTGCAGAAGTGGCCGGTCCGAAAGGGCAGACCGTATGCGGAAAAGCTTGCGCCGAATGAGCCGATGGTCACCGGTCAGCGCGTCATCGACACGCTGTTTCCGGTCGCCAAGGGCGGCGTCGCCGCGGTTCCCGGTCCGTTCGGCAGCGGCAAAACGGTCGTGCAGCATCAGCTTGCAAAGTGGGCGGACGCGGACATCATCGTTTACGTCGGCTGCGGCGAGCGCGGCAACGAGATGACCGACGTTCTGATGGAGTTTCCGGAGCTGAAGGACCCGCGCACGGGTCTGTCGCTGATGAAGCGTACGGTTCTGATCGCGAACACGTCCGACATGCCGGTCGCGGCGCGCGAGGCGTCCATCTATACAGGCATCACGATCGCGGAATACTTCCGCGACATGGGCTATAAAGTCGCGATCATGGCGGACTCGACGAGCCGCTGGGCGGAGGCGCTCCGTGAAATGTCAGGACGTCTCGAGGAGATGCCCGGCGAAGAAGGCTACCCGGCGTACCTCTCGTCGCGTCTTGCGGAGTTTTATGAGCGCGCGGGCAGCGTCAAAACGCTCGGCAGCGAGGGACGGCTCGGCGCAGTCACGGCGATCGGCGCGGTCTCCCCGCCGGGCGGCGATATTTCCGAACCGGTCTCGCAGGCAACGCTGCGTATCGTCAAGGTCTATTGGGGACTTTCTTCCAAGCTTGCGTACGCGCGTCACTTCCCGGCGATCGACTGGCTGCAGTCCTATTCGCTGTATCAGGATCGTCTGTCCCCGTGGTTCAACAATCATGTCAATACCGAATGGTCGAATCTCGTTTCGCGTACCATGCACCTTTTGCAGGTCGAGAGCGAGCTGGACGAGATCGTCCGTCTCGTCGGTATCGACGCGCTGTCCTTCAAGGACCGCCTGACGCTCGAAGCGGCGCGCAGCATCCGTGAGGACTATCTGCATCAGAACGCGTTCCACGAGGTCGATACCTATACGTCGCCGAAGAAGCAGTTTATGATGCTCAAGGCGATCATGACCAACTATGAAAAGAACCTTGAAGCGCTTGACAAGGACGCGTCGTTCCGCGCGTTGATGCAGCTGCCGGTCCGTGAACGCATCGGCAGACTGAAGTATGTGCCCGAAGCGGAGGCAGAGGACGAATACAACGCGATCATGAAGGATATGACCGAACAGATCACGGCGCTGACGGAAGGAGGGCAGTTCTGATGCGTAAGGAGTATCGAACCATTTCCGAGGTCGTCGGACCGCTGATGCTGGTCAAGGACGTCGAAGGCGTCAAGTATGACGAGCTGGTCGAGATCGAACAGGCGGACGGAACGATCCGCCGCGGTCGCGTTCTGGAGATCAACGGCGACAAAGCCATGGTGCAGCTGTTCGAGGGCTCACAGGGTCTTCGTATTTCCGACAGCAAGGCGCGGTTTTTGGGGCATTCCATTGAGCTCGACGTCGCGCCGGATATGCTCGGCCGCGTCTTCGACGGCATGGGCAAGCCGAAGGACGGAGGTCCCGCGCTGATCGCGGAAAAGCATCTGGACATTAACGGCACGGCGATGAACCCCGCCGCGCGCGATTATCCGTCCGAGTTCATTCAGACGGGCATCTCCGCGATCGACGGCCTGAACACGCTCGTCCGCGGACAGAAGCTGCCCGTGTTCTCCGGCAGCGGTCTGCCGCACGCAAACCTTGCGGCGCAGATCGCGCGTCAGGCAAAGGTCCTCGGCAGCGACGAGAAGTTCGCGGTCGTCTTTGCCGCGGTCGGCATCACGTTCGAGGAAGCCGACTTCTTCATCAACGACTTCCGCGAGACCGGCGCGATCGAGCGTACGGTCACGTTCATCAACCTGGCGAACGACCCGGCGATCGAACGTATTTCCACGCCGCGTATGGCGATTACCGCAGCCGAATACCTTGCGTATGACCTCGGCATGCAGGTGCTCGTCATCATCACGGACATCACGAACTACGCGGAAGCGCTGCGCGAAGTCTCCGCCGCGCGTAAAGAGGTCCCCGGTCGCCGCGGCTATCCGGGCTATATGTATACCGACCTTGCGACGATGTACGAGCGCGCGGGCCGTATCCGCGGCAACAAGGGCTCGATCACGATGATCCCGATCCTGTCCATGCCCGAAGACGACGTCACGCACCCGATCCCGGACCTGACCGGCTACATCACCGAGGGACAGATCATTCTTTCCCGCGAGCTGTACCGCAAAGGACTGACCCCGCCGATCAACGTTCTGCCGTCGCTGAGCCGCCTGAAGGACAAGGGCATCGGCAAAGGCAAAACGCGCGAGGACCATGCGGACACGATGAACCAGCTGTTCTCGGCGTATTCCCGCGGCAAGGACGCAAAGGAACTTGCGGTCATCCTCGGCGACGCGGCGCTGTCCGACACGGATAAGCTCTATGCGAAGTTTGCCGACGAGTTTGAAGCGCGGTACGTCTCACAGGGATACTACACGAACCGTTCGATCGAGGAAACGCTGAACCTCGGCTGGGAGCTTTTGAGAATTCTGCCGAAGTCCGAGCTCAAGCGTATCAAGGACGTCTATATCGAAAAATACTACGAGGAGGCGTAAGCCGTGGCTTTGCAGTATAAGCCCACGCGAATGGAGCTAAGCAACCTGAAAAAACGCAGGACGGTCGCCATTCGCGGACACAAAATGATGAAGGATAAGCGCGACGAGCTTGTGCGCCGCTTCATCGGTCTTGCGCGCAAAAACAAGGCGCTGCGTCTCGAAACGGAGAAAAAGCTCGGCGAGGCAATGCAAAACTTCGTGCTTGCCCGCGCAATGATGAGCGGAAACGAGATCGAGGAAGCGCTGATGTATCCGGCGCGCGCGATCAAGGTCGACATGCAGAAGCAGAACATCCTGTCCATTCCCGTGCCGAAGCTGACGCTCGACGCGCAGGACGGCTTCGTATATCCGTACGGCTTTGCCACGACCGGCGCCGACCTCGACGGCGCGGTGCAGGCGCTCGCGGAGATCCTGCCGCTGATGCTGGAGCTTGCGGAGGTCGAAAAGGCGACGAGCAGACTGGCGGATGAGATCGAAAAGACACGCCGCCGCGTCAACGCGCTCGAATACGTCATGATCCCGCAGTTTGACGCCGCGATCCACGACATCCAGATGAAGCTCGAAGAGAACGAGCGCGGCAATACCTCGCGTTTGATGAAAACCAAGGAGATGCTTGCAAAGGAAGCATAATGGATGTCTGTACGCTTCTTGAAAATGCGGGCTTTGCGGAAGGATTTTTGCTTCCCGTCGCCCCCTATACGAACTGGACACGCCATCGTCAAGATGGCGTGTTTCATCCGAATACGGCGCCGCTGGCGGACGATCCGGGAACGGTCTATCCGTGGGCAAACGCCGTTCTGATCTGCGTGTATCCGTATACGCCGTATGATGACGAATCGCTCGTAGCGTCCTACTATCCGGCGAGCAACCGCGCTTATCACGCCATGAAACGGCTTTTGAAGGCGTTGAATGAGAGCGGTATCCGCGCGGAACGCGCCGATACGCCTTACAGGGAACAGTTAGCCGCATACGGCATCGGATCCCGCATGGACAATCAGCTGCTGTATCTTGAACCGTACGGGACCTATTTCAATCTGCAAGGCGCGATGCTGGCGCTTCCGGAGCCTGTCGCCTATACGCCGAAACGGAAGCCGAAGGCGGTCTGCGATCACTGCGGACTGTGCAAAGAGGTCTGCTTCGGCGCGATCAAAGGGGATTATGCATTCGACTGGACGCGCTGTGTGCACACCTATATGGAGGGCGATCCGATCCCGGAGGACGCAATGGAATGGCTTCCGTCGCTTTTGGGCTGCATGCGCTGTCAGGCGGTCTGCCCGAAGAACCCGAAGAAGACGATCCCGATCCCGGACGATGTAAAGACGGTCCTGGAGCCTGTCGCCGTTTTGCAGGGAAACCGCAGGGAAGCAGAGGACCTGATCGGAAAAAACCTTGCTGCGCCGAAACGCCTTCTGCGGCAGGCGATCGTGCTTGCGGCAAACCGTAAAAGAACCGATGCGCTGCCTTACCTGCTCAAACTCAGGGAAACCTGCAGCGACCGGTTCGGACCGGAGCTCGATTATGCAATTTCCCTCTTGCAAAAAGAATAAGATGCGGTTATAATAAGCAATGCACTAAGCGGGGAGTTAGCGGTGCCCTGTACTCGCAATCCGCTACAGCGAGGCCGAATCCCCGTCCCGAGGCCAATTGTTGTGAGGTCGGTCTCAATACGGAACGTTGATGCACGGGTCCCGTGCAATCGCACGCCGTGAACCGTGTCAGATCCTGACGGAAGCAGCACTAAGCGGAATGTACGATGTGCCGCGGGGTCACCTGCGCGGAGTCACCGGTTGAGGGTCCACTCGGAGCAAGCGGTCGAAGGACGGGTGTGCAAGTTTTGCAAATCGAAAAAACCGGGCACATCGCCCGGTTTTTCTGTATCGAAAAGAAAGGGACAGTATGGAAGATTTCTCGGTATTTGACATCATCGGACCGCGCATGACGGGACCGTCTTCCAGTCATACGGCGGGCGCGGTGCGCATCGCGTACATTGCGCGGAGACTGATCGGTGCGGAGATCAGCCGCGTGCACTTTACACTGTACGGCTCGTTTGCGGAGACCGGGCGCGGACACGGCACAGACAAGGCGCTGATCGGCGGGATTCTGGGCTTTACACCGGATGATGAACGGATCCGCCGCGCGTATGAATATGCCAAGGAACAGGGCGTACAAGTGGACTTTACATACTCCGACGAACCGGTCGATCATCCGAACACGGTCAAGATCGAGCTTTGCGACATCAACGACCGAAAAATGGAGGTCGTGGGACGCTCGGTCGGCGGCGGGAACATCCTGATCACCGAGATCAATGAGCAGGGGGTCGAGCTGTCCGGCGAGTATCCGACGCTGATCGTGAGTCATCGGGACGAACCGGGCGTCATCGCGATCGTTTCGCAGGTGCTTGCACAGCTCAAAGTCAACATCGCCTTTATGCGCGTTTTCCGCCACGGACGCGGCAGAGACGCTTATATGTGCATCGAGACCGATACGCCCGTCACCAAAGAGATGCAGAGCATCATCCGGCAGCTTTGCCCGGGCATCACCGAGATTTTTGCGGTATAAGGAGGATTGCTTATGCAGTTGATCGACGCTTTTGAAAACGGCGCATCGCTGTGCGCGTACTGTGCGGACGAAAAATGCACGATCGCGGAAGCGATGATCCGCCGCGAGGTTTCGCGCGGAGAGATGATGCGCGACGCGATTTTAGCCGAAATGCGGGAGAATCTGAACGTCATGCGCGAATCGGTCCGGATCGGACTGGAGGAGCATGTCGAGACCGTTTCCCATCTGTCCGGCGGCGAAGCGATGCGACTGTTCCGCTATGCGAAATACGATCCGTTCTCCGGCGGCAACACCTGCCGCGCGGCGGCAAGCGCCATGGCGGTCTGCGAGGTCAATTCTTCGATGGGCCGTATCGTTGCAGCGCCGACCGCAGGCGCGAGCGGGATCCTGCCGGGCGTACTGATCGAATGCGGTATGGAACGCAGCTGGACCGATGAGCAGCTCATCCAGGGCTTGTTCACCGCAGGCGCGGTCGGCATGCTGTTTGCCCAGAATGCGACGATCTCCGGCGCGGACGGAGGCTGTCAGGCGGAAACCGGCGTGGCGAGCGCGATGGCGGCGGCAGCGATCGTCGAGCTTTCCGGCGGCACGCCGGAGCAGGCGCTAGACGCGGCGGCAATGACGATCAAAAACATCATGGGACTGGTCTGCGATCCGGTCGCGGGACTGGTCGAGTGCCCCTGCATCAAGCGAAACGCATTAGGCGCAGCAAACGCGCTTTTGTGCGCGGACATGACGCTGTGCGGCATCACGAGCCTGATCCCGTTCGACGAAGTCGTTTCCGCGATGTATCAGGTCGGCAAGGATATCCGCCGCGAATACCGCGAAACCGCAAAGGGCGGGCTTGCGGCAACGCCGACCGGAAAAGCCGTTGCCGAAAAGGTCAAACGCTTTCAGGCATATTCCGGAGAATATTGAGAACCATATCAAAAAGCACACGGTTCGTTCCGTGTGCTTTCGTCATTTTTGGAAGATTTCAAAGCCCGAGTTTTGTCGAAACGACTGCTTCGATGCGTTTAGCGATCTCGTCGATCGGGAGCAGCTTGCCGTTCTCCGTACAGAGGATCAGCTCGACGTTCGGGATGCGCTGTGCATACTCCGCATACTTTTTGCGCGCGCGGGTCTGGATCGAATCGATGCTTTCGTATACGTCGCGTGCGTTGCCGATATAGTCGCGAAAGCCTTTTTTGTCCACATTTTCCGCAGCGCTCTCGGTATCCATATCAAGGACCAGATGCAGATCCGGTACCGGAATGCCGAAATGCTTGTGCTCAAGCTCGAGGCAGAAATCCAGGATATCCGGCTTGTCGAGGTCGATATCGCGGATGCTCTGATAGACCGCGTTTGAAAGGACATAGCGGTTGATGAGAAGCACGTCCGCATCGGAATAATCGAGATGCTTGAACGCTTCAAACCGGTCCAGAGCGAACCACAGCGCCATGCTCTTGCCGTCCACGGTGTTTGCGGCGATCCCGTCCTTTGCGGAGAGGTAGCGTCCGACCAGCTCGCCGAAGAACGTATCGTACATGGGGAAGGAGACCTCTTTGACCTTCAGCCCGCGGTTTAGCAGCGTTTCGGCAAGACACGCCATCTGAACGCTTTTGCCGGTGCCGTCGATGCCTTCGAATGCAATGATCTTTGTCATACGTTTCCCTCCCGGATCAGTGCGCAGGCATGCTTACCATGCCGCTGTTCTGAAATGATTATAGCATATCCGACAGCATCGGGCAAGATGATTCTGACGGATCGGCGGGGATCGGAACGGTTCATGAAATTCCGTGCCGAAACCGATCGGATCTCTGCGACAGAATATCATTTGTCTTCGACGTCGAAAGCCGGACAAACACAGGTATGATCCGATACAATTCCGGTATGCGAAACAGGAAGGAAACAACTGCAAACCGAATGAAACCCATGATCGGAACGATCGTTATAATCTGCGGATTTCTTTATGCGCTGCTGCTTTCGCGTATTCGCATTCACGGACTGCACGCACCGCTGCCGCTCGGACTTCTGCTCGGCTGTCAGCTTGCGGGATTTGAACCGGCGGCGATCGTCGGAGGGATCATTCTCGGCGCGTTTGCGGAAGCAAAGCCGTATTGGCAGGGCGTCTCCGCGGCGCTGCTGTATTGGGGGATCACACGGATTGTCCTGCTGATCCGAAAGAAATGCAGCCCGACGATTCGATTTGCGATCTTTTCGCTGTGCATGCTTGCGACGCTTCCGGTCTCGCTGGTCTGCGGAAAGGAAGAACTGCTGTACGGACTGATCTCGCTTTCGGTATCTGTTCTGTCCGCTCTGTTTTTCCGGCGTATTTTTCTGACAATGAAAACAGCCCGCCGGGGACGTTTGCTTACCGATCCGGAGCAGATCGCCGCCGTACTCGGGATCGGAGCATTGATTCTTGCCGTTTCGGATGCGTCGTTCCTCGAATGGTCGCTGCCGGTTTCACTGATCGTTTTTCTGACGATGATCGCCGTCTCGATCCGCGGTGCGGCGGGAGCGGCTGCCGGAACACTCTGGGCGATCCTTTTGACGCTGTATACCGGATCCGATCCGACCCTGATCGGAAGCGTAGCGCTTGGAGCGGCAGCCGCTGCAGCGCTGCGCTTACACGGAAAACCGCTCGTGATCGGCGCGTTCATCCTGTCGGGAATTTTGTTCCGCTCGTTTGCGGTACGCGAAGCGTATACGATGAGCATACCGAACCTGCTGTGCGGCGTGCTGCTTTTTATACTGACCCCGAATAAACTGCTGTATGCCGTGCGGCCGTATATCGATCCGCGCCTGTATACAGAACACACCGCGGCTGAATCCGTAAAGCGCGCGGAGCGGCGCGTGTCGCAGGAACTGAACCGTATGGGAAAGCTGCTCGGCGGATTTTCGGGAATGTTTCATGAAACGGAGACAGATGACGACGCCGTCGACAAATGGACGGTACAGGGCGCGCTTGCGATCTGCCGCGGCTGTGATGACCGCGGGAATTGCTGGAGAGATCCGGATCTGATGAAGGATACGGTCATGACGCTCGCGGAAGAGGCGGGGAAGGGCAATCGCGTTTCGCCGATCGCTCCGATCAATGAAACCTGCGAACGATTCGGGGATCTGTGCGCATCCGTTCTGCTCTCTTATCAGCAGGCGCAGAACAGAAATGCGGTCGGCAAATGGGCGAGGCTGCAGTCCGGGTTTGCAGAACGGCAGCTTTCGGGCGCAGGCGCCGCCTTATGCTCCTGTGCGCGGGAAATGCGCGAGCATTCCCGGTGCTCGGAGGCGACGGTACGAAAGATCAAAGACCGGCTGGCGGAAGCCGGTTATGAACCGGACGCCTTGGACGTCTATGAAACCGACGGATCTGAGATGATCTCCGTGCGCGTACGGAGACCGCTCAGAACGAGCCATTCCGCCGTACAGGGAACGATCGAACAGGCTGTCGGATATCCGCTCCGCTGCATTCGCGCCGCACAGAACGAGGAATACGCTTCGTTCCGGTTTGAACGTGACGCGGCGCTTCATGCGACGGCGCAGGTGGCAAAAACCGCCGTGGAGCAGGCGGTCAGCGGCGATTCGACCGGAGAATGCCGCATCCCGGGAGGAAAGGTCTGCTTTGCTCTGTCAGACGGAATGGGCAGCGGCAAGCGCGCGCAGAGCGAAAGCGAAGCGGCGATCCGTCTGCTGTTCCGGCTGTATCGCGCAGGCATGCAGAAGGAGCTGATGTACGAGAGCGTCAATCGCATGCTTCTTGCACAGAACGAATCGGAGATGTATGCAACGCTCGACGCTTTGTCGATCGATCTTCATACCGGCGACGCAGAGCTGCTGAAATACGGCGCGCCGCCGAGCTTTCTTCTGCGGGACGGACAGATCCGTGCGATTTCGGGAGAAGCGCTGCCGTGCGGGATTCTTGCGGAGGCAAAGCCGAGCGTGATCCGGCTGAAGCTAAAGTCGAACGATCGGATCATTCTGTGCTCGGACGGCGTGCAGGACGTTCTTCCGAATGGGATGGAGGAAACGATCCGGGCGATGGACTGCGCCGGAGAAAAGCCGGGAGAAGCGCTTTTGAAGATCGCCAGGGAGAAAGGAGGATCCGATGATATGACCGTCATGGTGATTCTTGTCGCATGAAGATCACGATCGAGCCGTTCATTTTGGACAATACGGTCATGAACTGCTGTGTGTATCTGCTTGCAGCCGCATGGATGGGCGTTCGGATCCGGATGCTTCCGACATTGGGCGTTTCACTGGTCGGCGCTGTTTATGCGCTGGTCTCTTTGTTCTGGATCCCGCTGCTGCGGGAACCGTATTGCAAGATCCCGGGATTCCTGCTGCCTTCGCTTCTGCTCTTTCGCAAAGCCGGCGCATGGCGGGCGATCCCGTTTCTACTGCTGTCGGCAGCGCTGACGGGCGGGGTGGCGATGCTTTTGACGATCCAGTTCGGCGGCAGCGTATATGTGGACGGAACGGTGATCGGGACTGTGCCGGTCCGTGCCGCGATGCTTTCCGCTTTTGCGGCGCTTTGTCTCCCTCGATTGATCCGAAAACTGACGGAGATCCGGAAAAGACATGCGCTGCATACGGAGATCGTGATCGAGCTTGCTTTGCATACATACCGGCTCGATGCACTGATCGACAGCGGGAATCTGCTGAAGGAGCCTTTGAGCGGGCTTCCGGTGGTTCTGATCGGGCACGCGGTGGATAAACCGTTTCTGCCGGTCCCGTTTGAAAAGCTTTCGGGAAACGGCGTACTCTATGGCGAAAGACCGCGTTCGGTCCGACTGCCGGACTTCGGCAATGTTTCGGTCGATTGCATTTGCGTACAGGCTCCGACGCCGATCGGAAAAGCACAGGCAATTTTGCCGGAAAGCATGTTGCCGTATGATTGGAGGATACATGATGATCGCATGGCTTTATCGTATCTGGACTCGCCTGCTCGTGCGGCTGCGCGTTGGCAGACGAGATATCTTGTGGTACGTTCACGCAGGAGAAGGCCTCCCGCCGCCGCTCGATCCGGAAGAGGAAGCCCGATGCATCGCAATTGCGCAGACCGATAAGGAAGCGAAGGATAAACTGATCGTGCACAATCTGCGTCTGGTCGTTTATCTTGCGCGAAAGTTTGAAAACACCGGCGTACAGACGGAGGATTTGATCAGCATCGGGACGATCGGTCTGATCAAAGCCGTTGAGACGTTCAAAGCGGAAAAGAAGATCAAGCTTGCCACATATGCTTCGCGCTGCATTGAAAACGAGATCCTCATGCATCTGAGACGCACAACGAAGCTGAAGCTCGAGGTCAGCTTCGATGAACCGCTGAACGTCGACTGGGACGGAAACGAACTGCTGCTTTCGGATGTGCTCGGCACCGATCCGGACGTCGTCAGCCGTGAAATGGAAGACGAGGTCGAGCATGAACTGCTCAATAAAGCGCTCTCAAAGCTTACGGAGCGCGAGCGGGATATCATCGATATGCGTTTCGGACTGAAGACCGGCGAAGCGCGTACACAGAAGCAGGTCGCAGACGCGATGGGCATCTCGCAAAGCTATATCAGCCGCCTTGAAAAACGGATCGTGAAGCGCCTGAAACGCGAGATCGTCCGGATGCAGTCATGAACGGACATACTTCTCAAGCTGATGAAGCGCGCTCTTTTCCAGCCGTGAGACCTGCGCCTGAGAGATGCCGATCTCCTTTGACACTTCTACCTGTGTTTTACAGGCAAAATAACGCAGCATCAGGATCTTTTGGTTTCGCTCGCCGAGATGGGAAAGCCCTTCCTTCAACGCGATCGAATCGATCCGCCGCGATTCGCTGTCCTTGGGATCGCAGATCTGATCGAGTACGCACAGCGTATCGTCGTCGGCGTTGAATACCGGATCATAAAGCGAGACGGGATCGGAGATTGCATCGAGCGCAAATACGACGTCCGACTCCGCGATCCCGAGATCCTTTGCGATCTCGGCAACGGTCGGTTCGCGCGAAAGCGCTTCGGTGAGCCGAAGCTTTGACTGCATTGCGCGATATGCGGTATCGCGCATGGAGCGCGGCACACGGACTGCGCTGTAATCACGCAGATGCCGCCGGATTTCACCTGCGATCATCGGGACCGCATAAGTGGAAAAACGCACGTTCTGCGACAGATCAAAGCCGTCGACAGCCTTGATCAGACCGACACAGCCGACCTGAAAAAGATCGTCAGCGGATTCTCCGCGGCCTGCGAACCGCTGGACGACGGAGAGGACAAGCCTCAGATTCGAGTAAATGAAACGCTCCCGCGCTTCCGTATCGCCTTCTTTGACGCGCTTCAAAAGTGCATGCATCTCATCCGGTTTCAAACGCGGCAGTCGTGATGTATCTATGCTTGTGATCTCAACCTTTTGCAACAGGATCACCTCCGAACCATAGTCTGTCCTCTGCAAAACGGAATCAAACCGGGATGCGGACATTTGACAGACTTTTCCAATCGTGATACGATATTGGAAAAGTTCGGAGGAAGTGCCGTGAAACGCGTCAGTACGTTGATTGTTTGGGTATTCGCGCTGCTGTTCCTGATCGGATGCGGTCAGCAGAAACAGACAGAGCCGGCGATCACCCCCGCGCCGGAGATCGAGACGGAGGATATCGTCTTAGAATCGAAGAACACGGCGGAGGCCGCTCCCGTGTTGACCGCTTGTCCGACGCCGGAGGAAACACCGGAGCCCACCGCACAACAAACACCCTTGCCGACGGCGGAGCCGACGCCGGAAATACCGAAATACACGGTCGGGGAAGGCATTTATACGATCGCGTGGATGAGCGATCCGCAGCACTATTCCAAGAAATTCCCGGAGACTTACTATGCAATGACGTCATTTCTTCGCGATCACCGCGATGAAATGCATCTTGTCTATATCATCAACACGGGTGACCTTGTGCATAACACCGATCTGGAATCCGAATGGGACGTTGCAGATGCGGCGCAGGCGATGATCGACGACATACCGAACGGCGTGCTTGCGGGAAACCACGATGTGCTTGAACCGATCGGATACAAAACGTTTTGTGCACGGTTCGGAGAAAAACGGTATCAGGATAAACCGTGGTACGGCGGCAGCTTTGAAAACAATCGCGGACACTTCGATCTGCTGACGGTCGGGGAAACGGATTATCTGTTCGTTTATATGGGATTTGCGCCTTCCGATAAAGCAATCAAGTGGGCGGGCAGTGTGTTTAAGAAGTATCCGGACCGCGTCGGCGTTCTCTGTCTGCATGACTATTACACCAAGCAATTGACGCTCTCCGAAGACGGCAAAAAATGGTACAGCCGCGTCGTGAAAAAAACGCCGAACCTCTATATGGTCCTGTGCGGACACAAATACGGCTCCTATTGTTTCCCGGAGTCGTTTGACGATAACGGAGACGGGAAAGAGGACCGGACGGTCTATCAGATGCTGTTCAATTACCAGGCGTCGCTGCACGACGGAGGCGGGGGATACCTCCGGTTGATACAGATCAATGAAGCGGAGGGAATGATGTATCATCTGACGTATTCTCCGCTGCTGAAGGATTACAACCGGTTCGACGATCCGGAGAACAGAGAGGAATACTATCCGTTCGATGAAAAGAATGAGGAGTTTGCGCTCCCGCTGCCCTGGAAGATCGATCGGTAAATCAAAAAAAGAGAAGCGGCTCAAACCGCTTCTTTTTGTATGCCTGAAAATACATCACAGCATAATCATACGGAGCATCCGGAAAGCCGGAATAGGATCAGTTCCGCCGATCAAAACAAGCTGCAGAGCAGCGCTGCCAGTTTCCGATAAAAGACATGCGACCGAAGATGCGAAGCACGTTCGATCCGACGATACAATCTTTTCATTTCCAAGTTACTCATCACAAAATCTCCTTTCTTGTATCTGGTTAAGAGTATAAAGGAGAAATATGTCAGAATTGTCAGAAATTTATGACGGAAACGACAAAAAAGCGCGATAAAAGTATGAATAAGACTTGAACAAAATGTGAACAAGACGTAAAATATAATGGGAAATTTTATGAATATAAGATTTTTGAACGATAATATACACACAAATATACGATATAACGCGTATTATGCAGATGGAATATGAGAACAGGCTGCGATCAGATCAAAAGGCAAAACAAAAACGGGAGACCGAAGTCTCCCGAACGGATCGGTTTATATGTTTATGATCCGAGCAGAGCAAGGATCGCTTTGCATTCGGATAAGGTATGATAGTTCGGCGCGTTCTGCCCGGAACGGTTTGCCTGTATGATGTGAATGGAATTCTTTCCGTCGGAATAGACGATCTCATCGCCGACCGTGGAGGTGTAGTACGATTCACCGTTCTCCGTTTCAGCCTGATAGGTATCGGACAGAGTTTTCAAGTAATCGCCGTTGTCGTTCGGACGGATCAGGATATTCAGATTGCAGGCTTCCGTGCGGTACAGGGCGCTCCATTCGGTTTCACAAAGTTTCACCTTCCCCTTCGGAGACGCAGGGGAACCGATCAGCGCGATCGCGTCATCCATGGAAAGCATGGTTTCGATCCGGATCTCGGTTGTATCGCTTTCGATCATATAACGAAAACTGCCGGTATAGCATTCGTAATAGGAATAGAGCGCGTTTCCGTTATCGTCCTTTCTTTGACTGTCGCACAGCGCGTATACGAGCCCGTCAACAGTACGGGATTCGGTCACACGCTTGGACATGCCGGTTTCCTTGGCGTTCCGCGTGATGATCAGATGGAACAATTCACCGTCGATCTCATAGGTCACAACATAGTTCAGGGCGCTGTAATTGATCGGATAACGCTCGCCGAGCTTCCAGACGTCGGACCGTTCGATCGTGCGATCCGAAGCGGAAGCGCTTTTGCCGCCGCAGGCTGCAAGCATTACAAAAACAAGGAGTATCACGCAAAGGCGCAGGATGGTTTGCTTCATAAAATCATTCTTCTTTCCGAATCTGTTGATCGACATCATCATACCATAACCAAACGAAGTTGTCACGCAAAAGTCGAATCGATTCTTTGATAATATATAAATAAATAAGGGCTTGACAGAAACGGAATGTTTGCTATAATAGAAAAGGTCCGCCAAAGTAGCTCAGTCGGTAGAGCGACGCACTCGTAATGCGTAGGTCAGGGGTCCGAGTCCCCTCTTTGGCTCCAATGTCGAGGCGTAGCGCAGTTTGGTAGCGCGTTTGGTTCGGGACC
>JAEEGL013283827.1_pt1 | contig 29478 bp, 34 predicted proteins | sample 9134231 | NCBI WGS metagenome assembly JAEEGL01 (sample SAMN16246548, study PRJNA631951) | gut metagenome | biome: gut microbiome; feature: rumen; material: fiber-attached | host: Bos | place: Iran: Karaj | collected 2018-10
CAAGAGCTCTCATTACGATAGAGATACCTGTCTTAACATCACCTTCAGCTGTATCAAGCAATTCCTTTACCGCAGGGATAGCGTTGATATAAGCAGTTCCGCCACCGGGAACGATACCCTCTTCAACAGCAGCCTTAGTAGCATTAAGAGCATCTTCGATACGGAGCTTCTTCTCCTTCATCTCAGTCTCTGTAGCAGCACCAACCTTGATAACAGCTACGCCGCCTGCAAGCTTAGCAAGTCTCTCCTGAAGCTTCTCTTTATCGAAGTCAGATGTTGTCTCCTCGATTGCCTTTCTAATCTGATCAGCTCTGCCCTTGATATCGTCCTTGGAACCTGCACCATCAACAATGATTGTGTTTTCCTTAGTAACCTTAACCTGATGAGCTGTACCGAGCTGTTCCAAAGTTGTGTCCTTAAGCTCGAGACCCAACTCGGATGTGATAACCTGACCACCTGTGAGGATAGCAATATCCTGAAGCATTTCCTTTCTTCTGTCACCGTATCCGGGAGCCTTAACAGCGATACATGTGAATGTACCTCTGAGCTTATTAAGGATCAAAGTCGTGATTGCATCACCCTCAACATCCTCAGCGATGATAAGAAGCTTCTTACCAGACTGAGCGATAGGCTCGAGAACAGGAAGGATATCCTGGATGTTAGAGATTTTCTTATCCGTGATAAGGATGTAAGGATCATCAAGAACTGCTTCCATTTTATCAGTATCAGTAACCATATAAGGTGAAATATAACCCTTATCGAACTGCATACCCTCTACAACATCAAGCTCAGTCTTCATGGACTTGGACTCTTCAACAGTGATAACACCATCAGCGGAAACCTTCTCCATAGCCTCGCAGATAAGCTGACCTACTTCATCATCGCCTGCAGAGATAGCACCAACACGTGCAATATCCTTGGAACCGTCAACCTTCTTAGCATTGTCAAGAATCTTGTTAACAGCTGTCTCAACAGCAGCGGAGATACCCTTTCTCAAGATGATGGGGTTAGCACCAGCAGCAACATTCTTCATGCCCTCTCTGATAATAGCCTGTGCAAGAAGTGTAGCAGTAGTTGTACCGTCACCGGCTACATCGTTTGTCTTGGAAGCAACTTCCTTAAGAAGCTGAGCACCTGCGTTCTCGCCTCTGTCCTCAAGTTCAATCTCCTTAGCGATAGTAACACCATCGTTAGTGATTAAAGGAGCGCCGTACTTCTTATCGAGAACTACGTTTCTACCCTTAGGTCCAAGTGTAACCTTTACAGTGTTGGCAACCTTGTCAACACCTCTTTCAAGTGCCTTTCTGGCATCCTCTGCATACTCAATATTCTTAGCCATTTCTATATACTCCTCTCAGAATTACTCTACTACTGCAAGTATGTCTTCCTGACGAACGATGATTACTTCTTCGCCGTCGATCTTAACTGTAGTACCTGCATAATCACGAATGATGACTTTCTGTCCAACGGAAACATCCATCTTAACTTCATTACCATCGATAACTCCGCCGGGGCCTACTGCAATGATTTCTGCAACCTGAGGCTTCTCCTGAGCAGCAGCAGCAAGAATGATTCCACTCTTGGTTGTCTCTTCTGCCTCGAGCTTCTTGATAACTACTTTATCTCCTAATGGTTTGATCGTCATATCAAACGCCTCCCTGTAAATAAAAATACTGTTAGCACTCTTCATATCCGAGTGCCAACAGTACTAATAATAAGTCTCGTTCTAATGTATGTCAATAACGAATATCAAAAAAAGTCAAAAACCGAATTTCTGCCACAAATTGATACGTTATCTTTGTAATTCATCAAGATCAAGATCAGTAGGACAGCTGCTCAAAGCAGGTGAATTACTGATATCAGGAACCGGGTCAAATTCAGTAGTCTCACCATAGAAGAACTCCTGAACATAAGGAATCATAGCATTCCAGTTAGGTCTGATACTCCACTCGTCACCATACATACCTGAGTAGAAACAACCCTCAATAGGAAGCTGAATATACTCAATAGAGATATTGTTTACTGACGGGAGGAAATTAATAGCATAATTCTGGATCTGATCCGGAGGTATGTTAGTTGTAATAGCATCGAGAATCTCAGGGATAGCATTAAGCTTAGCTGAAGGTGACAGAGCAATAAACTGATCCATCAATGATCTTAATACCTCTACCTGTCTTTCAGATCTTCTGTAGTCAGAGTCGATCTTTCTTATTCTCGCATAAGCAACAGCCTGACGGCCGTTAAGCCAAATATAACCTGTATTTGTTACCGCATCCTGAGATGCAGGCAAGCCCATAAGGTTATTAACCTCAGCGAGGTTCCAGTTAAGACCACCCTCAGAGTTAAGCTCGCTTGAACTTACATCACAGTAAACACCGCCTACTGCATCAATAATTTCAGCCATGTGATAGAAGTTTACATAAGCCCAACCATCGATGTTAATTCTAAGAGTATCCTCTACTGTAGCACAAAGAACATCCGGGCCTCCACGGCTCATAGCGGCATTGATCTTCATAGCATAAGAATAACCGGGTACATGAACATAACAGTCTCTTGCGATAGACACAAGTCTGATTGTACCCTCTGTGCTGTTAACAGACATGATCATAGTAACGTCGGAAAGTCCGCCCGTACCTGATTCATTATAGTTTCTTGATCTGCTGTCGATACCGATGAGAAGGAAGTTGTGGATATCATCAGATGTATCAATAGGCTCATAGATTGTAGGCGGTCTTACATCATCAAGTAAAACTGTCTGGCCCTGATCATTAGTAACAGTAACTTCAGCGGAAGGTGTTGTTACATAAGTGATGTGGTTCAACAAATTTCTTGTGTACCAGAAAACGAAACCGCCGATACCGACTGCAAGTCCCAAAAGAACTGCAACGACAGTAAGAATTATCTTACCGGCCTTTCCCTTCTTCTTTGCAGGTGTTACATCTGCACTGCGAGTTTTACTTCTCATCTGATCCTCCTTAGATCAATCCTGTAATCCGTTAGGATTCTTCTCCTGCCAATTCCAGCAGGAACTGCACATATCATCGATATCTCTAGTTGCCTTAAATCCCAAAATCTTCTCTGCCTTATCTGTAGAAGCATAACAAACAGGAAGGTCTCCTGCACGTCGCGGTCCGATAACATGAGGAATATCATGTCCGCAAGCCTTAGCAAAAGCGGCTACGGCTTCCTTAACAGATGTTCCCTTACCTGTACCGAGATTAAATACTTCAACACCGGGCTCATGAGAATCAATAAAGCTCAATGCCTTAACATGTCCGTCTGCAAGATCACAGACATGAATATAGTCTCTTAAGCAAGTTCCATCCGGAGTATCATAATCGTCACCGTGAATTGTCAAACACTCCAATGCACCGGAAGCTACCTTGGAGATATACGGGAAGAGATTATTAGGAATACCCTTAGGATCCTCACCGATAAGTCCGCTCTTATGAGCACCTACCGGGTTAAAGTATCTTAATAATACAACGCTTAATGTGGGATCTGCCTTAGCACAATCCTTGAGCATCTGCTCAATCATCCACTTAGTCCATCCGTAAGGATTTGTACAGATACCAAGAGGACTTTCCTCAGTAAAAGGAACATCCTCGCTCATACCATAAACGGTAGCCGAGGATGAAAATACAAGTTTATGAACATCGTACTCGCGCATAAGCTCGATTACGGTAAGCATGCTGTTAATATTGTTGGAATAGTATTCGAGAGGTTTCTGTACGGATTCACCTACAGCCTTAAGGCCCGCAAAGTGAATAACACTGTCGATCTTATTCTCTTCAAATACCTTAGCAAGTGCAGCCTTATCACAGCAGTCGACATTATAAAACTTAAATCTCTTGCCTGTGATCTCATAAAGCCTGTTAAGGACTTCCATTTTACTGTTAATAAGGTTGTCGGCAATGACAACTTCAAAGCCATTCTCATGTAATGCGATGACGGTGTGAGAACCAATAAAACCCATTCCACCCGTAACAAGAACAGTCTGCATAATTAACCTCCTTAAAAACAGTTCAAGTGATTATACAAATAAAAGAATAAAATTAAAATAGTTAAACGCTCGTTATGTTGCAATAGTATTACAAATTTACTAACCCTCGTTATTAATGTGCGATAACTGAACTTTAGGTTTGATAATAGGGATACTGATGGCAAAAATCGCACCGCCGGTAGGTTTATTATCCGCTGTAATATAACCGTCGTGCTCTTCTGCAATGGCACGAGCCAAAGCAAGTCCGATTCCGTGCTTACCGTCACTTCCCTTCGCGAATCTGTCGAAGATCGTTGGTAGCACTTCACTGGAGATACCGGGACCGTCATCGCTGATAACGAACTGGATATTATCCCTAAACTTAAACACGGTAAAATCAACCTGCTTTACTGCATATCGGTTACAGTTAGAGAAAATATTCTCAAGCATTCTTAAGATATCGTTCTCATTAGCACATATATAGGAGTCATCTGCTCTAATGTCAGTAACAAGCTCCTTCCCATCGAAAAGGAAATTGCCTCGCACGCGGGCAATGATATCTTCAGATAACTCCTGCACATTAAGGATGGTCTTCTTAACGGTGTAGTTTCCACTTCGGGACATATCCATCTTGGATATTGAAAGAAGGTTCTCTACAAGGTTAGAAAGTCTGGTGGTCTCAGAGATAATTACGTCAACGGCACCATTCTTCTCTGACTCATTAAAGATGTCGTACTTGATACCCTCAGCGTATCCTTGGATAGACATAAGAGGTGTCCTGAGCTCATGGGATGCATTCTGGAAGAATGTCTTCTGCTCGATATCCGATTGCTCAAGTTTTTGGGCCATGATATTCATGTTCGCACCAAGATTGGAAAGCTCGGTTGTCATGATATGACCACGGACCGGAGTAAAGTCTCCCTTACCTACTCTTGAAGCAAACTTGGAAAGCTTCCTTGTAGAGAAGAACAAGGGGAAAGCAAGGATAATACTTATTATCGTTGATGCAAGAACAGCTACAATAATCGCTCTGAAGATGGCAACATTGATGGCTGTAGTGAAGTTATAATATGAACTCGTATCGATATAAACAAGAAGATAATACTGGTCGTATTCAGCCTCATCCTGTCCCTCAAATCTTGAATACTCTACGTTGATGAACTTGTAGTAAACAAGATTATTGTCAACCAAAGTGCTTCTTGTATCATTGGTCGAGATAGTTTTATTGCTGCTCATGTTCTCAACGATGGTGCTAAGGTACTTCTCAGCTCTGTTTCTTGAAGAAACGGAATATGATGCAGTCGGCCAAAGAACGTTATAACCGTCACCTGATACATCGTCTTCGAACAAAACAATTGAAGCCTCATTCGAAAGGTCTGATGATGATACGATTGAATTAAGAAGGTTAGTTCTGATCTGTTCTTCATCACCCGATTCAGGCGTAAGTGAATTACGGAAAGCTTCAGCAAAAGACTGACATGAATTAACGGCGTTATTGATTCTGTTATCGCACTCTGATGCAATATAGTTTTGCATAATAAAGTTACTCGACAACCAGATAAAAGAACCGGTTATAAGAGTAACTGCCAATAGAGAAATATAGATATGAACAAACATGGGCAGGCGGAATGCCTTGCCCTTGTTGTTTTGATTGTCCTTGTTCTTACTCTCCGGAGCCATCAGAACTTGTAGTCAGCCTGAAGCCGTATCCCCATACTGTGGATATCTTGGCATCCGAGTCGATGATCTTCTTTCTTAATCTCTTGACCGTATCATCAGCAACTCTGGTCTCGATCTCAGTCTCATAACCCCAGATCTTATCAAGCAGCTCGACTCTCGGAACTGCTCTGTCACTGTTGATCATAAGATATGTCAAAAGAGTATATTCATTAGGTGTAAGGTTAAGCTCGCTGCCCTTCAATGTAGCAGACTTAGTCTTCCTGTTGATCGTAATATCAGCAAATGTAAGCTCGGAATCAGAGGCATCAACATTAATTGCATTGGAAGCTTCAAGTCTTGCGAATATAGACTTAACTTTAGTAACGAGCTTTATCGGACTGAAAGGCTTGGTAAAGTAATCATCCGAACCGAGATTAAGGCCTTCGATATAATCGGCATCAGAGTCTCTTGCCGTAAGCATGATTATCGGAATATTGCTGATCTTTCTAATCTCGGTAAGGATAAAGAAACCATCTCTTCCGGGCATCATTACATCAAGGATGATAAGGTCACAGGGATTGGTGATGAAACGCTTGAGAAGATCATCTCCTGTAGGGAACCCGTAAATGATATATCCCTCTCTTTCAAGAAATGACTTCAACAGATTTCTGATATTATCGTCATCATCAGCGATGTAAATTACTTTATCCATATAGCACCTTTACAAATTATAATACAAACATTTTACATATTAAAAGAATACTTGAGTTTATAAATTGGTGAAATATTGAGGAAAATAAAAAGACGGGCCGCAGAATGCCCGTCTTCTTATGGGTGATTGCCAACTCATCAACAAATAAATCTAACTAAGGTAACAAGATTTTTTATTTACTTTGCAACATCAGTTGCACGAGTCTCACGGATGATATTAACCTTGATCTGACCGGGATAATCCAACTCATCCTCGATCTTCTTACAGATCTGTCTTGCCTTAAGGATCATCTCTTCGTCATTAACCTTCTCGGGTTCAACTATGACGCGGATCTCTCTTCCGGCCTGGATCGCATAGCTTTTCTCAACACCGTCAAAGCTTGTAGCAATTTCCTCGAGCTTCTGGATTCTCTTGATATAAGTCTCAAGATTCTCTCTTCTTGCTCCGGGTCTTGCAGCAGATATAGCGTCAGCTGCTGCAACAAGAACAGCCTCTGCTGTCTTTGCTTCGACATCACCGTGATGAGATTCAACGGCATTGCAGACATTATCTGATTCGTGATACTTCTTCACAATGTCTGTACCGAGCTGTACATGGGTTCCTTCCTGTTCGAAGTCCACAGCTTTACCGATATCATGAAGCAATCCGGCCCTCTTGGCAAAATTAACATCGAGTCCTAATTCTCCGGCCATCATGCCGGCAAGGAAACTAACTTCGATGGAATGCTTAAGTACATTCTGTCCGTAACTTGTACGATACTTGAGTTTGCCCAAAAGTTTGATGACCTCGGGATGAAGGTTCATGACGCCTGTCTCGTAGGCTGCCCTCTCACCTTCCTGCTTAATCGTCTGGTTAATTTCCTTCCTGGCCTTATTAGCCATCTCCTCTATCCTTGCGGGATGGATTCTGCCGTCGGAAACGAGTTTCTCAATCGTAATCCTTGCCACTTCTCTTCTGATAGGATCAAATGACGAGAGGATTACTGCCTCGGGAGTATCATCGATAATAAGATCTACTCCTGTAATTGTCTCGATGGCACGGATATTTCTACCCTCACGGCCGATAATGCGGCCCTTCATCTCGTCGTTAGGAAGGTTAACTACAGACACAGTAGCTTCCGATACATAATCAGATGCGTATCTCTGAATGGATGTGACAATAATATCTTTAGCGATCTTGTCAGCATCCTGCTTGGTTTTCTCTTCCATCTGCCTGAGCATAACTGCCATATCATGGCTGTACTCCTTCTCCGCTGCATCAAGAACCAAAGATCTTGCCTCGGAGATAGACAATCCTGAGATATTCTCAAGCTCATGCTCTTTCTTGACTTCGAGTTCCTTCGTCCTCTCGACATTCCTCTGAGCCTCTTCGAGCTTAGCTTCGTACATAGCACGCTTATTTTCTGCGATAGCGAGCTGCTTCTCAACATTATCTTCCTTCTGCTCAAGCTTGTTTCTCTCTCTTGCAAGTTCCTGTCTCTTCTCTCTAACGTCGTGTTCAAGTTCAACACGAGCCTTAGAAATCTCCTCCTTCGCCTGCAACAAGAGCTCTCGCTTGCGGTTCTCGGCATCCTTTTGTGCTTCTGCCTCGATTCTTTCAGCCTCTGCTTTTGCCTTAACCGAATCATCTTCTAATTGCTTCTGCTTAGCAGACAATCCGAGTTTATAATACATATGCATACCGAATAAACCGAGGATGATACCGACAACCAATCCAATGATTAAAAATAACCACTGCATGTTGGTACTCACCTCCAAATATAAAGTTGTCAAAGAACATTTATAGACTATGATTAGCCATTAGTTATAATAAAAATAATTTTAATTAGTGTCAAGGACGATAAAATGCAATTTAACCACGTTGTAACAAGCCAAGAGAAAGGCAGAACATTGAAATCCGTAATGAGCCATGAACTTAACATGAGCTCCACAATGATAAAAAAAGTTAAGCTTTACGGCACTTTGGAAGTCAACGGCGAGCATGTTACGGTTAAGCATATCCTAGAAGAGAATGATGTAATCTTCGCTTCTTACGATGATGACGTGGGCGAACTTAATAAACCTGAAGGCATCCCCATACTTTATGAAGACCAGTACTTTGCAGTAGTCGTAAAGCCATCTGGCATGGTTACGCACCCAGTACACGGACATCTTGATGATTCTCTTCTAACAGTCTTAAACCCGTCAGATAAGCCTCTCCACCCCGTTATGCGCCTTGACAGAGAGACGTCGGGTCTTATGGTCGTTGCCAAAACCGGCCATATACATAAGCTTTTCGGTGAGCAGAAGATAAGAAAAAGGTACTTAGCTGCAGTTTACGGTATCTACGAGCCTTCCAAGGGCACCATAGACAGACCCATAAAGCGCCGTGAAGGTTCCGTAATGATACGAGATGTGTGTAATTCAGATGATGACGGTGCCCACGAGTGCATAACGCACTACGAGATGGTAGCCAAGGATGAAGATCTTAACATCTCACTTATAAGATTCGAGCTTGTTACGGGAAGATGCCACCAGATTAGGGTGCATTCCACTTCAATGGGTCATCCTTTGGTAGGAGACGGCCTATACGGGCCTTTGTCGAACGATAATCCTTCAGATAAGTTCCCTTTGGCAGAAACACTTGATAAGAAATGCCCGAGAGTAGCACTTCACGCAGGGATGCTTGACTTTAAGCATCCTGTAACTAACGAAGATATGAGTTTTACCTGTGATCTTCCTGAGGAGATTAGAAACTTAAGTCCTAAGTTCCAGGATCATCTTTGAGGCAAGCTCGCGTGATTCCTTATCATCCTTACCCGAAAGCAACCTCGATACTTCGGTAACCTTGCCTTCCTCATCAAGCGGGATAATATCCGTAAAGGTATTGGTACCGTCTGTATTCTTCTCTATAAGAAAGTTATGGTCAGCTCCCGCCGCAAGCTGCGCCGTGTGGGAAACACAAAGAACCTGATGCTCACGTGAAATCGACTTAAGCTTCTTCGCTATGGAAAGGGAAGCAAGTCCCGACACACCTGTATCAATCTCATCGAAAATCAGGGTCGGCATCATATCAGCAGATGAAAGGATATTCTTTATCGCAAGCATAATGCGTGATGCCTCACCACCGGAAGCTGTCGATGACAGATCCATCGGAGGCTGACCGGGGTTGGCACTGAACATGAAGGCAACGTCATCAATACCGTTTATGTTAAAGAATCGTTCCTTGGGTCTTGTGCCAAACTTAACATAGAAAGAGCTCGAAGGCATCTGAAGGTCACGAAGTTCTTCAGTTATAAGCACGGACATCTTATCAGCCGTCTTCTTTCTCTCTGAAGATAATTCACGGGCTACCGTAAGAAGATCAGCTTCCGTATCACGAAGAAGTTTCTTGATATTAGCTACTCTTAGGGAAGCTTCCTCAATATCATCTAATTCCTTCTGTGCAGCTGAAGCGAAGTCATTAACCTCTTCTATCGTCTTACCATACTTAGACTGAAGCTCATATATTCTGCTCAATCTGTCGATTAACTTGCGCTCTTCATCCTCACTATAGTGATACTCCGATGCTTTACGTTCGAAGTCAGTACCGAATGCCTCAAGATCCAAACTTATGCTTTCAAGTCTCGAAGCATAATCATCAAATGAAGGATCTTTCTCGGCAAGCTTTCTTATCACACGTACTGCTTCACTCAACCTGCCAGAAGGTGTCTGTCCGTTAGTGTCGGTTCCTATAACAATACTCTCGGCATCAGTGATCATAGCTTGATTACGGGCCATAGAAGACAATTCTTTCTTCCTTAAAGTCAGTTCCTCATCTTCCCCGTTCTTTAAGGCCGCATCCGTTATCTCCTTAACGGCGAAGTTAAGATAATCAACTCTGGAAGAAGATGATGACGCAAGTTTATTGGCTTCCTGGAATTCAACAGTAAGGTCCTTATAAGAGCGAAGCTACTCCCTATATGCTTCACGAAGATCAAGAATATTCTTACCGCCGAAGCTGTCGAGCATATCAATGTGAACTGAAGGATCGAAGATACGGGAATTATCATTCTGGCCGTGAATATCGATTAGTTCGCGGCTTATTCTTTTAAGCTGGGCAAGCACAACGGTAGTTCCGTTTATCCTGGCAATACTCTTACCCTCTTCTCTGAAAGATCTTGATATAACGATATTGCCATCATCTGTCGGGATACCGTACTCATCCATAATGGGAGCAACACGCTCCATCACTTCCGAAGAACAATCAAACACGGCCTCAACATACGAGGAATCACTGTCAAATCTTATTAGATTCTTGGAAGCTTTCTCACCGAAGATAAGACCAATGGCATCGATAAGCAATGACTTACCGGCACCGGTCTCACCGGATATTACATTGAATCCTGAGCCTGGATTAAATACCGCATGCTCGATTACGGCGAAACTTCTTATCTCAAGCCTTGTCAGCATGATCTGACCCGGTCATGTCAATTATAGTGGCACATAATGCCTTGGCATCTTCCACGCTTTCAGTAGCGACAAATACAGTATCGTCTCCTGCGATAGTTCCAACAACATACTGAAGATGCATGGAATCAAGAGCAGAAGCTGCAGCCTGAGCCATACCGGGAAGTGTCGTAATTACTACAAGATTCATTGCATTCTTACAGGAAAGAAGCGAATTTGAGAAAACGGCAAGTAGTCTTCCGGGGGCAATATCACCGGTCTTCTCGAGAACGGCATATTTACTCTGGTTATTAGGAAGGATAACCTTGATGATACCCAATTCCTTAATATCTCGGGAGCATGTCGCCTGCGTTACTTCAAGACCGTGTTTTCTTATTAGATTCGTGAGTTCTTCCTGAGTGCAAATGTCATTCTCACGAATAAGTCTTAAGATAAGCTCCTGTCTTTCATTCTTTGCCATCTTCATAGAAACTACCCCTTGCTACTATCTTACGCTTTACAGTCTGGAAGAAACCCGTGAAATTAAGGCTAATCGTCTTAACTGAATGCTCATATCTGCTGATTCTAAGAACATCGCCCTGCTCAATATTAGGGAACTCACGTCCGTCGGGACATACGAGAGGAACTGTCTCGAATGAGCCTAAGTGAATCTCTACTACGCTGTCAGGTCCGATAACGTAACTCATGTTCTGGAGTGAATGAGGACAAAGCGGAGTTACGAGAATTACATTCATGTCAGGCATAACAAGAGGTCCGCCTGAAGCAAGATTATAAGCAGTAGAACCTGTAGGGGCAGCTACAACAATACCGTCTCCCTGGAACTTCTCCACTCTCTCGTTATCTACAAAAAGTGAAAGTCTTACGATATGAGGCTTGTCTCCTCTTAATACAGATACATCATTAAGGCACACATCCGTGCTCTTAAGATTGCCCTCCTTATCGAAAAGCTCAGCTTTAAGCTGCATCCTTTCTATTGTCTCGTAACGGTTCTCCATTATTCTCGTGAAGGCATCATCTATATTGTAAGCCGATACCTCAGCAAGGAAGCCGATACTTCCCTTATTAATTCCAACGAAAGGCTTATTGAGGCTTCTGTACTTGGAGATAACGGAAAGGAAAGTTCCGTCACCGCCTATAGAAACAATTACATCAACGTCTTCGAAGCTACCGAACTTCACACCGTCAATAGAAGCAACTGCCGTATCCTTCATCTTCTCATCAAAGACCGGGACTGATCCGTTATCTACAAGAAAGTTTGAAAGCTCTATGGCTGTCTTGTAATCGATGTCACGGGTCTCATTGGAATGAATACCGAATCTCACTTTGCTGCCTCCGTAATGATCTTTTCTATTCGAGATGCCACACTCTGAGCATCAAGACCTGCACACTTAAGCTGCTGTTCTACAGTTCCGGCCCTTATCATCTGGTCTTCTACTGCGAAGTTATCAACTCGTCCCGTGTAGCCTGCTCTTGTAAGCTCAAGCTTAAGACTCTCACCGAATCCGCCGCTCAAGATACCCTCTTCTCCTGTGAATACATATCTTGAATTGCCGATAACATTCATTATATCCGAAGTGTTCAGAGGTTTTAATACTGTAAGACAAACTACACGACCGTTAAAGCCTCTGGACTTAAGGATGTCTCTGGCGTTGTCGCATACCTTGCCGAATAATCCTGTTGTTATAAGAACATAATCATCGCCGTCATCAGAGACAACGTGAGGCTTGGTAATCGATTCGGAATCCTTATAAAGAGGACCCTCTTCCTCATAAGGAGATGCTCCGCGCGGATATCTTATTGCTACAGGTCCCTGGACCTTATTAACAGCATAATCTACGCAAATCTTAAGATCAGTATAGTCACGAGGTGAAAGAATCGTCATGCCGGGCATTGAATTAAGATAAGAAATATCGTGCATACCGTTATGAGTGTGACCGTCATTTCCAACGAAGCCTGCTCTGTCGACACCAAATACTACGTGGTTATTCATGTAGCAGACATCATGCAAGATCTCATCATATGCTCTTTGTAAGAATGATGAATAGATAGCAACAACGGGTATGATGCCGCTTGTTGCCATACCACCTGCCATAGTTACGCAGTGCTCCTCAGCAATACCGCAGTCGAAGAATCTGGAAGGATACTTATAAGCGAACGTATCCATTCCGGTACCGTTAGCCATAGCGGCACAGATACCTACTACGTTCTTATTCTTTGCAGCTACCTCCATAACGGCACCGGCGAAAGCACCTGTATAAGAAAGCTTAGATGCCTTCTTAACACCTTCTTCGATCTTAAACGGACCTACGCCGTGATAATCGGAAGGATTCTCCTCCGCAAACTTATACCCCTTACCTTTCTTGGTAACGATATGCATAAGAACGGGTACATTAAGATCTTTAACGGCATTAAATGCTTTAATAAGCTCTTCAGTATTATGTCCGTCGATAGGTCCGTAATAACGAAGGCCTAAGTCCTCAAACATCGAAGGAGCCTTACCGTAAGTTAAGAATCTTATGAATTTCTTGATTGCCATGATAAGGGCGATTATGCCCTTACCAAGAATCGGGATCCTATTAAGGAAACTCTCAGTATTCTTCTTAGCTGAAAGGTATCCGGATGAGATACGAAGTTTCTTTAAGTACTTACTCATTCCGCCGACATTCCTGTCGATACTCATCTCGTTATCGTTAAGGATAACGAGCATCTTTGTATTCTTTGAGTGTCCCAAATCATTAAGTGCCTCATAAGCAAGACCTCCTGTCATGGCGCCATCACCTATGATAGCAACTACATACTCATCGCTGCCTTTGATATTTCTGGCTCTTGCCATTCCCAATGCAGCTGAGATTGATGTACTTGAATGTCCTGTATCGAATGCATCATAAGGACTCTCGGACCTTCTTGGAAATCCCGATATACCGCCCTGCTGCCTTAATGTATGAAACTCCTTAAACCTTCCTGTAAGAAGCTTATATGAATAAGACTGATGACCTACGTCAAATACAATCTTATCCTTGGTATAGTCAAAAACTGACAAAAGTGACACGGTAAGCTCGACAGCACCGAGATTACTTGCAAGGTGTCCGCCGTTTGAAGAAACGGTATTTATGATCTTATCTCTTAATTCTGCGCAAAGAAGCTCCCTGTCTCTTGCAGTCAGAGATGCCAGATATGAAGGTGTAAGATCTGTTCCTAATATCTTGTAGTCCAATTCTTAATGATCCCTTTTCAGATTAAAATCAGTAAGCTCTTTAAGAAGCATTATATCCATATTCTTGGAAGAAAAATAATCGAGTGCTTCATAGCAGGCTTTTTCCTCTTCCTCAAGCTTCTTATGAGCTCCTTCAAGACCAAGTAAAGTAACGAATGTAGACTTATCGTCTCTTTCATCTTTACCAGTGCTCTTTCCAAGCTTACTCTCGTCTGCTTCAACATCTAAGATGTCGTCCTTTATCTGGAAAGCAAGTCCCAAGTGCTCGGAATAATCACGCAGGTTATCGAGAATATCCTCAGGAGCATTCGAAAGATAATAAGGCGTAATAACAGCTGCAGTAATAAGAGCACCAGTCTTCTTCCTCTGAAGCTCATAAAGAAGCTCAATTGATATCTTCTTACCCTCAGAATCAAGATCGATGCTCTGTCCGCCGATCATGCCGGAAATACCGGAAAGATGTGATATGTTATATGAAGCTCTTGCATGTGCTTCAGACTTCATAGCAAGCATAAGAAGATTCTCATGAGCAATATTAAGGAGCATATCTCCGGCAAGCACTGCGATACCTTCACCGTATACCTTGTGACAGGTAGGTCTTCCTCTTCTTAAGTCATCATTATCCATTGAAGGAAGGTCGTCATGGATAAGTGAATAGGTATGTATCATCTCAAGACAAGCAGCATAAGGTGCGATGTCATCGGGAGTAACACAGTAATCTTTAAGCATCGTGGCACAGGCATGCATAAGTGCAGGCCTCATTCTTTTGCTCCCTGCGAAAAGACTGTATGATGCAGCCTTTACAACTGAATCATTCTCATCAAGAGTTGAGAATACATCTTCAAGGTAAGGTGTAATCCATGAATTAGCGTCGATCATTTTACTTCAGCTTCCTTCTCTTCACCTGTGGACGGATCGATAACAGAGAATTTCTGCTCAACTTCTTTAAGCTTGCTGTCGCAAAGATTCGAAAGTTCGATTCCTCTTGTATAAAGCTTTAAAGACTCATCCAAGGTAACATTACCAGCACCGAGTTTATTAACAATGCTTGTAAGTTCAGTTACAGCATCTTCATAAACAAAATTCTCGTCCATTTAAGATTCCTCCCGGGTTACTTGAGTTATAGTTGCATCAGCCTTACCATCATTGAAGATAACCTGGATCTTCGAGTCCTTCTGAACGGACTTTACCGAAATGACGGGGCTGCCATCGTCTAAAGTTACATATGAATATCCTCTTCTTAAGACATTATGAGGTCCGAGAAGAGCAAGTCTGTCAATAAAGTTCATAAGCTCACTCCTTCTTTGTTCAAGAAGAGCATCTTTATTGGCGACAAGTTTTTCCTTGATCTGATCTAATTCTTTCCTCTTGATCTTCACAACAAGTTCAGGTGTGAACAATGCTTTGTTGCTCCTCAACATTTCAAGAGAAGCTCTCTTGCTGGACAATACCGCTTTGATATTGGAAATAAGCTTTTCGCGCAGTACCTTGTTGGCATTAGAAAGTTCTTCGTACGTCTTTAATACATCCTCGGCAGCTGCAGTAGGTGTAGGTGATCTTTTGTCAGCAGCGTAGTCAAGAATGGTAACGTCAGTCTCGTGTCCTATAGCAGAGATAACAGGAATCTTGCAGTCGTAAACCTTCCTTGCAAGTTCCTCGCTGTTAAAGCCCCAAAGATCCTCAATGGAGCCGCCTCCTCTTGCGATGATGATGACGTCTACGTTATTTCTTTCCTGAAAGTATTCAAGTCCCTTAATGACTTCAGCAGGGCAATTCTCTCCCTGCACGGCAGCAGGATAAAGTACAGCATCAAAGTAGGGATTTCTCTCATTAAGCTTAACAAGCATGTCATGGATAACCGCACCGGTAGAAGAACTGATGATACCGATTCTTCTAGGTAACATGGGAAGCGGAAGCTTATGCTCTTTGTTGAATAAACCCTCTTCCTTAAGCTTGTTATAAAGTGCATTAAGCTGTGCCTTTAACGAACCTGCACCGGCAAGACGCATGGTGTTGCAAACAACCTGGTATCTGCCCTTTTGCGCATAGATGGAGCATGAACCGGTAACGGTTACCTTATCCCCGTCCTTTGGCTTAAATGAAACAGCAGATATCTTCGAAGAGAACATAACCGCCTGTATCTCAGACTCACTGTCCTTCAAAGTAAAATAAGCATGTCCGCTTGCGTAAACCTTAAATCCTGAGATCTCACCGGTTACTTCCATACTCGACAAACGGGGCTCGGCTGATAATACCTGCCCCGCGTATGAATTAAGCTCTGTTACCGATGAGAAAGAATGCATAACACTGACCCTTAAAGGCTCTTCTCGTAGCTTGAAAGTACTCCGTTAATATACGAATATGAATCGTCAGTGCCATACTTCTTGGCAAGTCTGACAGCCTCGTTGATAGCAACACTTGTAGGGATATCATCATTGGATGATATCTCATAGACAGCAGTCTCAAGAATTGCCTTATCAAGCTTGGGAATTCTGTCCAAGGTCCAGTTCTTAAGGAACTTGGTGATACTCTCATCAAGAGAATCTCTGTTAGTGATTATTCCGATAACTGTGGATCTGAAGTACTCAAGGTCTTCCTGAAGCTCCTCGTTATCTTTAACAAAGAGATTGATCTGCTCATCGATCGTCTCTGTTCTGAAATCAAACTGGTATATAAAAAATACAACCGCTTCACGCGTCTCTATTCGGCTCATCTTACTCTCCCGGGAGGCAGTATTCTGTCGAGAAACTTCTTGAATCTGCTCTCATCACCAAAAAGGAACGAACCGACGATAAAACCAACTAATGTGAACAGAACGATAAAGAATGTCTTCCAGAATCCGAAGATACAGATCAGCACTGCCACAATGAAGAAAACAAAAGCAAAAATAGCACCCGCTTTTGTATTCTTTAACTTTTCAAAGATCCTGGAAAGCAATCGTTCCATCAGTTATCGTCCCTCGACCCTTGCAGCGGCGGGCTCGACTCGTGTAACTCTTACTTTAACTTCTTCTACAATAATTCCTGTATAACGCTCGATATCCTTCTTGATTCTCTCCTGTACCTTAGACATGGATGAAGGAATCTCTACATTGGAATACAAGATCGCATTGATGTTAACGCTGATAGCACCGTTCTTGGCAGACATAACTCTTGCTTTAACGGTCTTGATACCAGCCTGTGCAGACATAGCTGCGTTTCTTGCGATAGATTCCAAAGCATCGGCTCCGATATCAACTGAACCGATATCAGTCTTCCTAAGCTTAGTCCTGTATGCTCTTCCGATAGAGATAACACCGAAGATGCTTACGATACATGAAATGAGTACGACAAGAAGCACTCCCACATATGCATAACGTGTAACAGGATTAGTTACGATGGAAGACAAAGGAGAAAGAAGGTCTGCGAATATTCCGTCATCAATTACTGCGAACAACAGGATGATCGACAAAAGTGCCAGAAAAACAGAATATATAAACAGCAAGATACGCATCAGACCATTCATGTTATCTCTTGTCTCCTTTAGCTTTCACTTCTCTCTTTGACACCGCAGACATATACATCAACAGATTCAACATCAAGACCTGTATAACGCTCAACGTCTCTTTTTACCTTCTCCTGAATAGCCCAAGCTACTTCAGGTATTACCATACCGTAGTAGATAACGGGATAAACTGTGATGGATACATCCTCTTTACCGGCATCTCCGAAAACAACTCGTACGCCCTTACCTTCGTGAACTACACCGGACTTCTCCTTAAGTGCAACTGCGAATGAAGGCTTAAGCTCATAAACACCATCGATCTGAAGCGCGGCTTCCGCGGCGTATTGCGCCACGAAGCCCTGCGTCATCGATCTGTCACCCTTTATGGATTCAATGTTTGAATTAAAGCTCATTTACCTTCCAAAGGGAAAACGCGCTGATTAAGCACGCTCGAGGTATTCACCTGTTCTTGTGTCTACTCTGATTGTCTCGCCCTGGTTAACGAACAAAGGAACCTTAACAACAGCACCTGTCTCCAAAGTAGCATACTTGTTTGCATTGTTTGTAGTATCACCACGAACACCAGGCTCGCACTCTGTGATTACAAGCTCAACTGTGATAGGAAGCTCAACGGAGAAGATCTCACCCTTGTAAGAAAGAACCTTACAAACCATCTCTTCCTTGAGGAACTTAATAGCATCACCGATAGGTGCTGCATGGATAGGCATCTGATCGTATGTCTCCTGATCCATGAAGTAGTAGAGTTCACCATCGTTGTAAAGATACTGCATATCTCTTCTGTCGAGGTGTGCCTCTTCGAACTTCTCGTTAGGGTTGAATGATCTCTCAACTACGGAACCTGTCTTAACATTCTTATACTTTGTTCTTACGAAAGCTGCTCCCTTTCCCGGCTTAACATGCTGGAACTCAACAACCTGATATACCTGGCTGTCCATCTCGAAGCAAAGTCCATTTCTAAAATCGCCTGCGCTGATCATAAAGTTCTCCTTAAATAATTATTTAAACATCACGTTATTTTACTTAAAAGAAAAAAAATATGCAACATGTGACTTAAGATGTTGAATTACATCATTTGAGAATATAAAATGAGGTCAATGGCTATTGGTGTAAATGACATTTTTGATCTCATTAAAGTTTGTCAGGATTTTGACAGCAAGTTCGCGGGCAATGATACCGTTGAACTTTTTGCTCAGATTCTCGGCATCAGTAAGATCTCATACAGAATATTCTTTAACGATGTAAGTATAGAGTCATCAGTCGTTTACGATGCTCATAACTCTACGTTAGGCGAAGAATTTGACTTTACGCGAGTTGCCAGCAACGACAGACTCATAGTCATCAAGATTATAAGATTTGTAGATGCTGAACCTCTCTCCACTGAAGATGAATATAACCTTCAGGTATTCGGTGAGACCATTATGTCCGGTATCTGTGTTAAGAATCTTATTAAGGCTTATGAGAATGCAAGATATTATGATTCTCTTACCAAGCTTACTAATATTACATTCTTCATTAATTATCTTGATAAGTTTCTTCAATCAGGCAATACGGACTCATATTCTGTTGCCTGCGTCAACATCAAGAACTGCGGAGCAATTAACAGGATCTTCGGTTCGGATGTTACTGATAAGATAATACGCGACTTCGCTCAGGACAGCTTGGATCTTATGGACACTAATAACTATGAGATGCTTTCAAGATTGTCCTCAGACAGTTTTGTTATGGTAGCACTTACTTCCAATATCGAGAGCATACTGGATTCGATGAATTCGTCCGAAGTCAGTGTCGAAGTAAACGGCGATATCGTTGAGTATAACGTTAATATCAGAGCCGGTGTTGTAAGCCTCGCATCTAATGTAAGAAAGTGCACAGACATTATCCATCTTGCAGAGAATGCCATCGGCTTATCAAGACTTCCCGAGTATCCTGATATCTATTTCATTAATGGTGACGGAAGTCCTAATGGTAACAAGTCTTTCATTTATCTTTCTGAGATTAACAGTGCTTTGAAGTCTAACCAGTTCCTTCTTTACTTCAAGCCGCTCTATAAGATTAACGGCGATCTTAAGAACAAGGAATTGATCGCTGCAGAGACCGTAATCAGATGGAGAAAGGACGGCCGTCTTGTAGACCCCTGTGCCCTAATCTCCACTTCTACCAACAGCGATATTCTTAAAGATATCGACGACTTCATGGTTAAGAAAACTTGTGAGACAATCAATGCTTGGAATTCCGAAGGTATCAATACTGTACCTCTTATAATCCGTATATCTTCATTCGATTATTTCAACACTTCATTCGCAGATAATCTTTTAAGGAGCATAGACAGATATCGTATCCCGAGAGACAGAATCGTTCTTGAATTTGACGAAGACAGCTTCCATGGCCATTATAATGAGATGCAGGTTGCAACTCAGAAGTTTAATAAGGCCGGCATAAAAATCTGTATCGCTGATTACGGTACAGGCAGCTCATCATTTAAGCTTCTTAGCGATTACAATCTTCAGTATCTGAAGCTTGCTCCGGAAGTAACTAACTCCACTTCTGCAAAAGATCAGATTATCGTTGAAAGTCTTATTGATATGACTCAGAAATTAGGTTACGACATCATCTGTTCCGAGCCCGAAGACGAAGAGACTGCTAATAAGGCAGCAGACTACGGATGTTCCTATTTTGTAGGAGAACTCTTCGATAAGGCTTTGTCTGAAAGATTCTTTAAGAGACGTCTTTCCGGCTTAAACAATAAAGATCAGTGAATAACTTTAAGAAATGACCTTCTGTGAATCGGGCACATTCCAAGTTCCCGGATAGCTTTATAGTGCGCAGCAGTTCCGTATCCCTTATGACCGGCAAATCCGTACCCCGGATAAACTTCATCATACTCGGCCATGATTCTGTCCCTTGTAACCTTCGCAAGAATTGAAGCGGCTGCAATGGAATTGGAATTGGCATCACCTTTAATGATTGGAACGATAACAGGTACATCGGTACCTTCAAGCTTTACTGCATCAATAAGCAAAACTTCTGCTTTATACCCTTTTGCCTCGAGTCCTTTAACACAGTTTCTCATGGCTTTCTTTGTTGCCTCAAGGATATTGATCTCATCTATGACTTCAGCTTCCTCACGGCAGATCTCGTAACAAAGAGCTTTCTGCTTTATCTCATCGAAAAGCGCATCTCTTTTCTTGGCAGAAAGCTTCTTGGAATCATCCAAGCCTAAGATTTTTACATTAGGATCAAGAATACAGGCAGAAGCTACAACGGGACCTGCCAAAGGACCTCTTCCAGCTTCATCGATACCAGCAATAGCAGTAACTCCTTTATTAAGATACTCACTTTCGTAAGTATATAATCTTTCGTACTTCTCTATTAACTGCGCTTCAGTAAGTCTAGCCATTTCAGTTCTTCACTTTCTCGAAGGTAATTCTGCCGATTCTTCCGCTTCTTAAGTCATCTATGAATAATCTCGCGAACCTGTCTTCATCAACTCTGCCGCCGCTCATAATGCAGCCCTTCTTCTTGCCCATCAGCTGGAATCTGTCGTAAGGATCGACACCTTCCTCAAATTCACCGTATCTGTTAGCCATAAGATCCGGATACATATCCCACAAAAGATTAATGGCGTCATAAGCGACTTCAATAACATCAGTTACTTCGGCCTTAACAGCTCCGGTTGCAGCAAGAATTACCTGGGACTTTCTGTCTCCAAGCTTTGGCCAGAGAACTCCTGGCATATCCATAAGTTCAAGTCTTCCGCCTGTGGGAATCCATTTAGGCTGACGGGTGACGCCGGGCTTATCTCCGGTAACTGCAGCCTTCTTACCTGCCAATGTATTAATAAGTGTGGACTTACCGGTATTAGGAACTCCTACCACCATAACTCTAACAGGTCTGCCGGTTCTGCCTTTTGCCGATGCCTTATCCAATGTCTCTTTCATAAGATCCATTGTAAGATCTGTAAGCTTCGAAATACTTTTACGATCTATAGCTTCCAATGCAACAGCAGGAGTACCTTTAGAAGTAAAATACTCAGTCCACTTCTTGGTGTCAGCCGGATCAGCAAGATCGGATTTATTAAGAATCAAGATCCTTGTCTTACCGCCGATAATCTTATTAAGTTCAGGATTACGGCTCGACAAAGGAATACGCGCATCACATGTCTCATATACGAGATCTACAAGTTTTAACCTGTCAGAAGTATCATTCAGGGCTTTACGCATGTGCCCCGGGAACCAATTAATATCTTGTGCCATGTAGATATATTAACATAAAAATAAGACACCGCCGAAGCGATGTCTTAAATTTAAAGTCATTTGAAACTTCAATGAATTAGAGCTTCTCCTGAATACGTGCAGCCTTACCCTGTCTGCCTCTGAGGTAGTAGAGCTTAGCTCTTCTAACCTTACCCTTACGAACAACATCGATCTTCTCGATCTTAGGTGAGTTCACAGGCAAGATACGCTCAACGCCTACACCGTAAGAGATACGACGAATTGTGATAGTCTCGGAAAGTCCGCCGCCCTTTCTGGCAATAACGTAACCTTCGAAGATCTGTACACGCTCACGAGTACCCTCCTTAATCTTGAGATGTGCCTTTACGTAGTCACCGATCTCAACTTCAGGAAATGTATTCTTAACGTTCTCGCTCTCGATAACTTTTACCAAATCCATTATGAGTTTCCTCCTTCTCCTGCAGGCGTTCGTTCAAATCTAATATTCCAGAGGACCGCCCTGATAACCAAAATAAAATATCATAAAGTCCTACGCATGGCAAGCATTTTTTGCCATTCAGACTCTGTGATCTCAAGTTTATCGAGCATATCGGGTCTTTTTATCCATGTTTCGACCAATGAAGCTATCCTTCTATGCTCATCTATAGCAGCATCATTTCCGGACAATAAGACGTCAGGTACCTTTATTCCGTTCCACTCAGAAGGCATTGTAAATTGAGGCGATTCGAGAACTCCAGCCATGTGTGATTCTTCGGTAAAAGCTTCTTCATTAGGAAGCACACCGTCAATCATTCTCGATACGGAATCGATTATTACGCAAGCAGCAAGCTCGCCGCCCGTAAGCACATAATCTCCTATGGAAATTTCCTCATCACAGATTAAATCAGTGACTCTGCTGTCGATTCCCTCATAGTGACCGCATATTATGCAGAGACGTTTCTTCTGGGAGAACTCTATAACTTTCTTCTGGTTAAGAACGCTTCCTTTGGGGCTTACAAAGACAGTATAAGGTCTGTCTTCCTCCTTTTCGAAAAGGCTGTGCCAAGCTTTGTAAACGGGCTCGGCATAAATAAGAAGTCCCGTGCCCCCGCCATAGATAGTATCGTCTATCTTCCCATAAGAGTTACCGCAGAAGCCGCGCATGTTTACCGTATTAAGCTTAATCGCGCCCTTTTCAAGAGCGCGTCCTGTTATGCTTTTATCGATATTAGCCTCGATCTGCTCGGGGAATAAAGTCAATACATCAAACGTCATACATTTCATATAGGCCTTCGGGAAGCCTGCACTTTATCTTTCCTTCTTCGGGGGCAACATCATAGAAAATCTCTTTCGCGAAAGGAACCAGAAGATCCTGCTTACCCTTTCTGGAGATCATGACTATGTATTTAGGTCCAGACTTATAGACATCCTTAACGATACCGAGAAGTCCCTTGTCATCATCATAGGCTTCAACACCCTTAAGGTCTTCTATAAACCAGCTGCCCTTCTTAAGCTCAACTGCATTTTCTCTGTCGATAGACATGAACTTGCCTTTAAGTGTCTCGGCTTTGTTTCTGTCCTCACATCCCTCGAACTTAACAAGAACACGATCGCGATCGATTCTTGCATTCTTTACGGTGATGGCGGATTCATTCTCCTTGTTCTCATCACAAAGATATACGTTTTTGAGCTTTAAGAAACGGCGGGCATCGTCCGTCAGGGGGTAAACCGTTACCTCGCCCCTGACGCCGTGCGCCGCCGTAATTTTTCCAATAATGAGACGACCTTGTGTCATCCTACGATATCAACGACAACCCTCTTACCGGTCTTAAGATACTTAGCCTTCATGATTGAACGGATAGCCTGAGCTCTTTTACCGTTCTTACCGATGATCTTACCCATATCATCAGCTGCTACAGAAAGCTCGAAAATGACCGTGTTGCCACGCTCAGTCTTCTTAACCTTAACTTCATCCGGATTGCTTACGAGGGACTTAGCCATGTAAGTAAGTAATTCCATTTAAGTCACCTCAGATAATGCCCTGCTTCTTAAGAAGATCACGAACAGTCTCTGTAGGCTGAGCACCGTTGCCGATCCACTTCTTAGCTGCATCAGCATCGATAGAAACCTGCTTATCCTCAGATGTCATAGGATCGTATGTACCGATCTCCTCGATGAAACGTCCGTTTCTGGGATATCTGGAATCAGCTACTACTACTCTGTAGAAAGGAGCCTTCTTCTTACCAAGTCTCTTCAAACGAATCTTTACTGCCATTTTTCTTTCCTCCAAATATAATTTGTTCTTTTTATTATTTGATTAACCCGTTAGGGATAGATCACATTAGAATAAACCTCTTTTGCCAAAGCCGCCGAAACCGCCGAGGCCACCCATTCCACCGAACTTACCGCCCGGGAAACCCTTAGGCATCTTAAGTCCGCCTTTGCCCATCTGCTTCATAAGTTTAGCTGACTGGTCGTACTGTCTGATGAGGTTATTAACGTCCTGAACCGAAGTACCGGAACCTGCAGCAATTCTCTTTCTTCTGCTGGCATTAAGGATATTAGGGTTCTTACGCTCCTTAGTTGTCATGGATCTGATGATGGCCATATTCTTATTGATTGTGATCTCACCGTCATCGAGCTGCTCATCAGTAACCTTGCCTGCAACTCCGGGGATCATACCGATAAGATCCTTCATAGATCCCATCTTCTTCATCTGCTCGAACTGAGAAAGGAGATCATTAAGATCATACTTGTTCGACATCATCTTCTCGAGAGACTTGGCAGCCTCTTCTTCATCGATGTTAGCCGAAGCCTTCTCGATTAATGACATAACGTCGCCCATACCGAGGATTCTGTCTGCCATTCTGTCGGGATGGAATACTTCGATCTTGTCGATCTTCTCACCTACGCAGATATACTTGATAGGCTTGCCAGTCATCTTTCTTATTGAAAGTGCAGCACCGCCTCTTGCATCACCATCAAGCTTGGTCATAATGAAGCCGTCCATACCGATGGCTTCTTCAAAAGACATCGCTACATTAACAGCTTCCTGACCAATCATCGCATCAACTACGAGGAGTTTCTCGTCAGGTGAAACTGCTTCATTGATATCTTTAAGCTCAGTCATCATCTCGTCATCGATAACCGTACGACCGGCTGTATCGACAATAAGATAATTACAAAGCATATACTTGGCTTTCTCTATACCCTCTTTGGCAATCTTAACAGCATCTTTCTCCTCGGGATTGATATAACAATCAATTCCTACGCTGTCTGCGAGAACCTTAAGCTGCTGAGCTGCCGCAGGTCTGTGAACGTCAACGGAAACAACCATGGGCTTCTTTCCGTCTTTCTTAAGGATGTTAGCAAGCTTAACAGCTGTTGTTGTCTTACCTGCACCCTGAAGACCATAGAGCATTACTACTGTAAAACCGGATGAAGAAGCTGCGATCTTAGCGTTCTTCTCACCCAACAACTCACTAAGTGAAGTATGAACAATCTTTACGATCTGCTGACCGGGAGTAAAACTGCCTTCAATATCAGCATCAAGGCACTTCTCCTGCATTTCCTTAACGAAGTCCTTGGTAACCTGATAATTAACGTCAGCCTCAAGAAGAGCCATCCTGATCTGCTTCATCATATCCTTGATATCAGCCTCAGTTACGCGTGCTTTGCCGCGCATTGAAGCTGTTATCTTCTGAAGCTTGGTAGACAGGCTTTCAAACATTAACTTACTCCTCTATTTCTTCGGAAAGCCTTGATAAGACCTTCCTTGCATCTTCATATTCTTTATTGTCGATAAGGTCTATCGCATCCTTAACAGTCTGTTTCTGCTCAAGAAATCTCTTAACGAGACCGAGTTTATCTTCATATCCGTTAAGCTGTGCTAATGCACGCTTTACCTTATCGTGTACTCCCTGTCTGGATATGTCTTCTTCCTCTGCTATCTCTGCCAAAGACAGGTCATCGTTAAGGTACATATCAAGTGTGAGCCTCATCTTATCAGTAAGAAGATTCCCGTAAAAATCCAATAAAAGACTGTCTTCAACGGACTTCATGAGTAACCTCCTGCCTAATAGACCTTGAGCATAATAATATAAGGAGAAGTATCTGTCAAGTAATTTTACTTGTCAGATTAAGTTTTTCTAATAAGATTCATGCAATCAGGGTTTGTTCCGAAGCCAAGGCTCTCATATAAAGGCCTTCCCAAAGCAGTCGCATCAAGGCTTATCTCTGTAGCTCCTTTACCCCATGCATCTTCTATAAGCATATTAACCATTGTTCTTGCTATACCCATCCTTCTGTAGTTGGAATTGGTATATACATTCATAAGATGAGCTCTTTTACCAGTTGGATGAGAGAATGTCGGCATGATTACCATATAGCTTATAGATGCGCATCCTGCGACTTTGTCTCCATCTAATGCAAGCACAGTCGTCTGATCGCCGTTAAGGAAATAATCTCGAGAGCAATTAACAAGTTCATCACTGTACTGATAATCGTCATCAAGATTATTAACGACTCGAAGCATCTCAAGTCTGCTTCGCATCAATAATTCAATATCATCAGCTGTTGCAATTCTATATTCGATCATTGTGATTTCTCCCAATCTTCTCTTGTAAGTAGATTAACGTGAGCTACTCTTGTCTCCTGAAGCAACGGTACCGCCAAATCAGGAATAGTCCTCTGATACTTAAATCCCAGTTTCTTCGCAACTTTTCCGGAATTATCGTTACCATCGTAGTAAACGATCCAAATCTTATTAATACCAAGCTTGGTAAAAGCGCGATCAATAAGCGACTTTGCGGCTTCCGGCATGATTCCCTGACCCCAATAAGGCTTACCGAGCCAATAACCAAATTCGCATTCATCCGCGGACTTAGCTATCTCACAGTCTTTCATCTTAAGTTCTATACATCCGATGGGCTTATTCTCATCTTCCTTAAAACAGATGGCATAAGCTTCAGGTCCGGTCAGAACATTATCAATTATGAAATTACTCTCATAAACGTCCCTGTGAGGAGGCCAGCCAGCTTTAGGTCCTATGTCAGGATCTTTGCAAAGCTCATACATCTGCTTAGCATCCTCAGATCTCCATTTACGGAGTATAAGTCGCTCAGTCTTAATCATTGATTGTCTCATCCTCTTTCTGACTTAAGAATCGAATAGTACTTTCTTCCTTCATACTTACCATCAATATAGAAGTAGTCACGAAGTGTTCCTTCATAAGTAAATCCGCACTTATCGATGACTCTGTTAGAAGCGGCATTAGAAGGTCTTACGCATATCTGCACCTTATTAAATCCTATTACATCAAAGCCATAATCAATGATCGCTCTCGTGGCTTCAGTAGCATAACCTTTGCCCTGAAATGACGTTCCAATACAGTACTCGATCTCACCGAAATGATTATGCTCATCAACCAGGAAGTACGCAGCCTGACCGATACATTCACCTGTATGCTTTAATATAACGGCCCATCTGAAGTATGTATAACTCTTATAGCCATCAATATACTTCCCAAGAAGCTCTCTTACCTCATCTTCAGACTTATAAGTAGGTTCACCATACATACTCTGGATTGCTTCGTCTCCTGCCCAGTAATTGAACGCAGACGGAACATCATCATATGAAAACTCTCTTAAGATCAATCGGTCAGTCTCGATCGTCTGTGTACCGCATTCATTGATAGTCTTAACACAAGTCTTAACTTCAGGCTTGTAATCACGTATAAGTGCTACTGCCTCATCCATAGATACACATTTACCGTAACGGTCAGGCCACATGAATTCGTTATAGAATCTGTAAGTCGATTCTGCATCCATATATTCATTGGAAACTGTAGAATTACAGAACTCCGGAATAATCATCTCGAATCCATGCTCGAAGCCACTCTTAACAGTTGCATCGATACAAAAATCCGTCTGAAGTCCTACGGCAATCACCTTATTAACATCCTTAGACACAAGATACTTAAGAAGTCCCGTAGACTCATGGAAAGAACTGTTTACACTCTTATCGAAGATACGCTCACCTTCATTAGGTTCGAATCCTTCATAGATCTCGAAGGCATCATCACCTACAGAGAATCCTGAACCGGGTCCGTCATCATGTCTTACATAAACGACTTCGACTCCAAAATTACGTGCTTCGTCAATTAGAGTAGTAATATTCTTTACCATGACATCGTAATAGAACAGATTCTCGTTAGTTATGCCTTTCTGTGTATCAATTACAAGTAATACCATCTGCATCTTCAGCCTTTCTCATAGAAAACTATATCCATATTGTCATTGATCTTACTTACAGAACCAGTCCTGTGGTAACCCATCTTCTCGTAAAGGTAGCAGTTACCTTCCTCCTGTAAGATAGTATCAAGAGCCCAATTATCTGACCCGTAGATACGCTCCGCTTCCAGAATCGCCTGCTGAGCGTAACCTTTCCCCCTGTACTCCTTCATTATCCAAAGTGGCGAGATACGCTTGCGGCTGCCATCTTTAAGGTCAATCACGCGTATAACCCCGACTTTAGTATCATCGTCTGTTATGAAATAGTACACGGATCCTTCCATATTGAATCGCTTCACTATCTTCTCCACAGGCTCCGTTGCAGGACTCGTCTCTGTATCCTGATACTTCTCATAAAGCTCTCGAAAAGCTTCTGTCTGCATCTTCCAAACAGTCTTAATATCTTCTTCCTTAGCTTGTATCAGTACTACGCTCATTATTCTTTAACCTTAATCATCTTGTTAATCTGTGCGAGCTTGAATCCTACCTTAAGTGCAGTTCTTCTAGAACCTTCATTTACTTCTGCACAAGACCAGAGAGGTTTCTTGCCGTCTCTCAGAATGTGCTCACACATCTTGGATGCCAATGCAGCTGACAGACCTTTTCTTCTATACTCTTCATAAGTCTCAACACCTATATCGACTTCTTCAGAACTGACTGCTCCGAATGCTACAGCACATATGTCTTTGTTTTTTACTGCGACATATCCGAATCCGTTCTTAAGGAACTGCTCTGAGCTTTTCCAAGAGAAAGAAGGAACGATCCTGCCCTTGATCTTACCGATATTGTCTTCTGTAATAGGTTCGACCAAGAATTCTTCATTAACCGTTATAGGTTTAAATTCTCCAGCCCACTCGAATTCCAAGCGGTTGCTTATATCATAAGAACGATCACTGAAGAAACCTATCACATTCGTGTCATTTGTTATAAGAAAAAGTCTTCTTGATCCTTCAAGAGCTGATATCTCCTGCAAAAAGCTTTTCGACGGGGTGCCGGAGATAAAGCCGAAGCCGCAGTAGTGCCAGAAGAAAACCGAAGCAATCTCATCGCCGTCATTAACGTAGATATCACCCGTCTGATACCCTTCAGCAATCGACATGGGATACAACCTGTCGGCAGTATTTTTCTTAGCCCAATTTATGTAGTCTTTATAGCAATCTGTCGTAATCTTTCTCATAAAACGATTATAAAACAAACGGCGCAGTCTTATGTGACCGCGCCGTCCTTAGTAACTAACTGTTAGTACTTATCAGCCCTGCTCAAGTGCGAGAGTAACTGTTGTTCTGTCGCAAACCTCTGAGGGTCCAAAGTACTGGATAGCGCCGGGATATGTGAAGCATGTCTCTACAGCCCACTTATCTCTGTTAGCCTCGAAGTACTTGAAAGGCTTACCATCGAGCTCAACGAGTGCCTTACGGATAACCGGCTTATCAGCACCGTTTCTTCTCTCGATGTTCATCATCTTTGTGATAGGCATAC
>JAEEGL014209278.1_pt1 | contig 29475 bp, 28 predicted proteins | sample 9134231 | NCBI WGS metagenome assembly JAEEGL01 (sample SAMN16246548, study PRJNA631951) | gut metagenome | biome: gut microbiome; feature: rumen; material: fiber-attached | host: Bos | place: Iran: Karaj | collected 2018-10
CGTTTCGGGTATATAATAAATATCGTGGATCGAAAACTGAAACGTTCCGTGCTCGTTTTCGTTGATCGAATCGTACGGCTTCTGCGTGTAAACCGTCACGTCTCCCGATCCCAAAGCCGCTTTAAGCTCTTTCGTGTAAAGTATGTGCTTTTCGGGATTGCGCAGGCATGACCGCAGCAAAAAAATCCCGTACACGGTTATACCGAGCGCGATGAACAGTATTTTAAGTACCGTTTTGACGGTCTTGCCGGCTTTTGACGGTTCGGCGTAACCGTTTTCTTCATATTCGTCTTCCATAAGCTTCTCCCGTCCGTTTTTTATAATTTATCATATTGAAAGACAAAAATCAACAATTACGTTTACGGTAATTGTAAATTTTCTCATAGGTAAACAGATGAAACCGAAAAAGATCAACGTCAGAGACGCAAGAAAAAAAGAAAAAAAGAAGATAAACCTCAAGCCTGTGATAGCTTTTATAATCTTTATCGTCGCGGCAGCCGCGCTTTATTACGTTTTCGTCAAACTCGGCATCGAACTTGGCAGGCTCGCCGAAGAGAGCGCGTCGCATATTTTCAACGGAGTTGTGCTATGAAAAAATTACTCTCACTGATGCTTATTATGATCTTTTCCGTCTCGGCGTTTTCGTGCAAACCCGGTGAGCCGACCGTGACCGAAGAAGAAACCGAAGAACCGGTCTACGTTTATACCGATATATCCGGAATACCGTCACCGCTTTCCGTGAACGGAGAACCGGTGCCGTATGAAACTTTCCGCTATTACTACGCTCTCGTCAAGTACAAATACGATAACGGCGACGATTCGTATTGGGACAGTCACGATTATACTGATGATATCCTCGACGAGGCGCTTATGTATCTGCGCCGCGATATCGCTACCGAGCAGTACGCCGCCTCGCTCGGCGTAGCTCTGACAAACTACGAGATAGCCGAAGTGCAGGAGAGCATAAAGAACGCTTCGTATTACTACAGCGAGTACGAATATAATGAAATGCTCGACGACAATTATCTTACTCCGGCTCTGTACGAAAAACTGAATCTCACCGACGCTCTTCATAAAAAACTGTTGTCTTATCTTACCGGAGAGGAGTCGGGATATAAGATATCAAGCGACAAAACGCTCGTAAAACGGTACGTCGATAACTACGTCGCCCGCGCCGATCATATACTGATACTGAACGATCCCGGCGAAGACGTCAACGAAAACGAGACGCTTATCAAAGAGATATATGCAAGACTTCAGAACGGCGAAGATTTTCAGGAGTTGAAAAAACAGTACAGCGACGATACGCAGACGTCCGGCGACGGCGTCGGCTACTATTTCGCCGAGGGCGATATCGGTAAAGAATTTGAAGAAGCGGCGTTTTCACTGCAGATCGGGCAGATGAGCGGCATAGTCGAGGCGCATTACGGCTATCATATAATCATAAGGCTCCCGATCGACGAAGAATACGTCAAAGAAAACGAAGATTACTTCGTTTCGTTTTATCAGGAGCATATGCTCTCGCTTGCCATAAGTAAGGTAAAGGACGCTCAGAATATAGAATATGACGCTTCCGTTTACACGTATACGCCGAATAACATAAAATAATCGCAAAAAATACGGTAAAATATTAAAAAAACATTTGACAAAACGGTTTCGGTGTGATATAATACCATCATCAAAGACATACGGAGGTAATAATTATGGCGTACAAGATCAATGATGAATGCTTGGGCTGCGGCGCGTGTGCGGCTGAATGCCCGGTCGGCGCTATTTCCGAAGTTGACGGAAAATACGTGATAGACCCCGAACAGTGCATAGAGTGCGGCGCTTGCGCCGGCGTATGCCCCGTAGGAGCACCCAATCCTGAGGAGTAAGAAGGATAAAACAAAACTGCCCGGTCGGATCCGACCGGGCAGCGTTCTTTTTCGGGCGTTTGTCGAAAAGCAGATGCCGGAGCAGTCATATGACCGCCCCGGCGAGTACGTTTATTCGACTTCAACTTCTAATTCGGTTGTAAACACCGGCTTGTCGATAACGATCCCGTTGTAAGCGCAATTTGCCTTGACCTCGATTTTCAATACGGCTTTCCCCGGTTTCAATCCCGTAACTGTAAGTCCGGAAACTGCAACGATATCTTTGCCCCTGACGATCTCAACTTTTTGATCGGTCCATTTGACGATAGGCGTGCCGGCCGTATCGGGATAAATTATCTCAATGTCGGCGGAACTTCCTTGAGTCAAAGGCTTCGGAGCATAATCCGCGGATATATTTTCTGCCGGCAATACGGGATCACAGCCGGCAAATACGCTCAGGCAAAACAGTAAAATCAAAACAGTAACGACAGTTCTTTTCATTTCGCGCTCCCTTATTCTGCTTTCTGCAGACTGTCTATCAGAGTTTTGAATTCGGCTTTATACTTGTCGTTGGCGTTAAGACCGCTTATCTCTTCGGCAAGAGCGGAGAACGAATAGTTTTCCGGCATGAATTTGCTGTCGTGCAGAAGCATCGCAAGCTCGATCAGCGCGGAGATGAATCTGATATCGTCGTCCGCGTCGCACAGCGTTTCGGCGCCCGCCTGATATTCGTTGAGATTGCTCTTCGTCTCGCCCGGGTTTTTGTATCTTACCGCGAGGTCGAGCCACTTTTCGGCGGTCTTCGCCTCTTCGGTAAGTTCTAACTCGTAGCATACCGTGACCGTGTGACCGGCGCCGAGCTCGCCCGCGTCTTTCGTATCGTTTTCAAAATCTTCCGTGTTCATTATACGGTTTTCATAGCCTATAAGCCTGTATTCGGTAACGTACGCCGGATCGAAAGTTATCTGCAGTTTTACGTCCTCGGCTACCGCGTAGAGCGTCGCCATAAGATCGTCGCAGAACACTTTTTCGGCTTCGGTTTCGCCGTCGATATAATAGTAAACGCCGTTGCCCTTGTCTGCTATCGTCTCCATCATGCCGTCGCGGTAGTTGCCGTAGCCGAAACCGAGAACGGAGAGGTATACGCCGGAATTTTTCTTGTCGGTTATGAATTTTTCCATCTCTTCGGTGCTCGATATGCCGACGTTGAGGTCGCCGTCGGAGGCGATTATTATTCTGTTGTTGCCGTCCTGTATAAAGTGCTTTTCCGCCGTCTGATATGCCATTTTCAGTCCGGCTTCGCCGTTGGTCGAACCGCTTGCGACAAGCGAATCCAGTTTTCTCTGTATCAGATCGCCTTTATTGCCGGCGCATCCGTCGAGCACTAACTCTTCTTTGCCCGAATATGTGACTATCGAGACAGTATCGTCCTCGCCAAGCATACCCGTAAGGTAAGAAAACGTCTTTTTCAGAAGCGGAAGTTTATCTTCGCTCGCCATCGAGCCCGAAACGTCGATGAGAAACACGAGATTGTTTTTCGTCTTCGTTATCTGCTTTTCTGTCGCAAGACTGAGCGTCAACAGATAATGCTCCGCGTTCCACGGGCAGACGGTCGACTGAATTTTAACGCCGAACAGCTCGCCCTGTTTCGGCTCGTTATAGCTGTATTTGAAATAGTTGACGAGCTCTTCGGTCCTTATGACCGCTCCTGCGGTGGCTTTGAGTTCCTTCCATTTATACCCCTGATTTATCAGCTTGCGCAGCATCGTATACGACGCCGTATCAACGTCCGCCGAAAACGTAGATATCGCGTTTTCTTCCGTTTTTATAAAGTCGTTTTCAACGAATCCGTTATCCGGGTAAAGATCGGTCTGACCTTCTCCCGGCTTGTAGTCATACCGGACGGCTTCTGCGTAGTTGCCCTTTCCTTTCATAAAACGGCCGCTCATCGGCGCCTTAGCCGAGCACGACGCGAGCAGCAGCATGACCGCTATAAGTATTAAAGCCAATAATTTTTTCATCTTATTTTCCTCCTTAAAAATCACATTTCTCCGGCTTTTTCCAGCCAAGTTGAGCTTTAAATTCCGATAATGCGTCGTAACATGATATCTTATCGGTAATTTCAATCAACTGAGTTTTTTCATTCTTTGAGTTATATATGAGCGCATAATAATGACCTGCGTATTCTCCCGTTTCGCTTTCGCCGGCTTTTTTCAGAGTCGCATACGTACAGTACAGCTCAAGCCCGTTATCGTCTTTATTGCATACTGTACTGTATGTATACGAATATTTGCCCCAAACAGAGCCGTCTATTGCGCCGTTTTCTGTTACGTATTTTTCAACGTAGTCATCGAATTGGTCGTTTCTGCCGCTGTTTTTGTTGTCGTTCTTTCGTCTGACCGTATTGCTGGCGGTACATTTTGAGAGGTCCGTCTCTTTGTTCCAGTCGTTACGTTCTTTGAGTATTTCAATATCTTCGCTCGGCAGATAATTTCTTATCACGATAGATGAAAGGCTTTCGAAGCCTTTATCGCTTGTTCTCTCGCTGGACGTGACCTCGTCAAGAGCGGATTGCGGGATGATGAACGGCAGGACGCAGTCGTCCTGATAATAATACACCTTTCCGTCAGCTCTTTTCTGCGTTATAAGAAAAGCTGAAGGTTCACATTCATAGTATAGATTGCATTCGCTGTAATAGAACAGCGTCCTTCCGAAGCTGTCCGTTTCAACTACGGTTATTTCAGGAGAGAAAGCAGCCTCGCCGTTAGAAGCGTAACCTGACGCTCCGAACACGTTATATACGGCGGCGGTGTAAAGATCTTCTTTTCCGTCAGGCGCATAAGTAAAATTAAAGAAAAGCTTTATTAACACGCACGATGAAAGATTGAACAAAACCGAAAATATGATGACCGATATAAGTATCTTCTTCATTTAGGGTTACCGCTTTCAGAATTATTTATGATATCCGCTATCGTGTCCGATAGTTCAAGTTCGGGCGAAAAGTCGAACAGGTCGAGGCCGGTGTTGCCGACGGACTGTTTGAGCTGAGGCGATACGTATTCGCCGCTGCCGAGTTTTATCCATACTCTGATCTCTGTCTCCGTCTTTGCCGCGACGGGAGTCTTTGTTGCGTATTCTATCATCTTTTCGGCTTTTGCTTCCGACAGATCGACGTAACTGTAATCTGTCTGGCCTTCTCTTTGCCATATCAGAGCGGCGGCGTCATAGGCAAGTTTTTCGCCGCTTTTCAGTGTTTTTACCGACATCTTCGATCCCGAGGCGTTTCCTCCGCGGTCGAATACAGAGCCGAGACCGATGAGCAGGGGTATGAATATCGCCGTGACGACGACCAGCGAGGCGGCTATGAGCGATACCGTGCGGAGAAGTCTCTTCCTTTTTTTATTTTTCTTATAATCAGCGGCTTCTTTTATATATTCCTCGTCGATCATACCGACCGCGTCGAACAGCGCCTGTGCCATTTTATCTCTGCCGTTCATATAAGTCCCTCCTTCTTCAGTATTTCGTATAGCTTCTCCCGTGTTCTGAAAAGGGAGGTCTTGACCTGGGAGCTCGTCAGCTCCGTGTCGGCGCAGATCTGCATTATGCTTTCGCAATAGAAATAGCGTTTGACGAACACTATGCGGCTGAATTTAGGCAGACCGGATAGAAACGCGTTCAGCGTTTCTTTTAAAAGCTGTGAATCTATATGATCGTCGATCGAAAAATCCGACGGGATCATGTCAGACAGCTCTTCGGAAGCAATGGCGGGACCGCCGCGTCTGTCCGCCGTTTCGGCGCGGTACCTGTCTACCGAGACGGCGCGCACTATTTTCGTCAGATACGCTCCGAGCTTGTCGGGGCGGTCCGTCGGCATCTGATTCCAGGCTTTGAAATATGTATCATTGACGCATTCCTCGGCGTCCTGTTCGGTCGACACGAAATTATTCGAAACGGAGCGGAGCATCTTGCCGTATTTGACGTCGCTTTCCCTTATCGCGTTCTCGTCGCGCTTCCAGTACAGATCGACTATTTCACTGTCTTTCATCCGCTGATCCTCCCTTCTGTATATAAAGTCGTAAAAAATACCCGTTTGGTTACACTTTTTTTGAAAATTTCCGAAAATATTATATAACTTTTTCGGTTTGTTGTCAAGTGAAAGAAAAAAGCAGGTTTTCGCCTGCTTTTTATTATCAGTCGCCGTCGAAATCGTCGTCCTGTGGGTTATGCCTGAAAGGATTCGGACTTCTCGGGTCGCCTTTGAATTCGCCTTCGTTTTTATCGCGCCGCTCGGCCTCTTCTTCATCGCGTTTGCGCGCTTCTTCTTCGAGTTTTCTTCTGCGTTCGTTTTCTTCTTCGCTTTTTCTGCGCTTTTCGGCGTTGATCGCCTCGACCTCTTCAAACGTCGGAGGAGTATCGGACGACATAACGGCTTTGAACTGATCTCCGTCCATCGTCTCGTATTTGAGAAGGAACTGAGCGACGTATTCGAGTTTGTCGAGATGATCGGTCAGTATCGCCATACATTTATCGTACGCTTCGTCTATGATGCGCTTGATCTCGGCGTCGATCTGCGCCGCCGTCTGGTCGGAATAGCCTTTGGAAGAAAAGCCCTTGCCGATGAACACCTCGTCACCGTAATGTTCTTCGCCGTAAACGACAGAACCGAGCCTGTCGCTCATGCCGTATTTCGTCACCATATTGGAAGCTATCTTCGTGCAGTTCTTGATGTCGCTCGAAGCTCCGGTCGAAAGATCTTTGAAAATGATCATTTCCGCAACTCTGCCGCCGAGGCTCATGACGATATCCTGCTCCATTTCGGTCTTCGACAGGTAATCCTTGTCGTTCTGCGGCGTCATCATAGTGAAGCCGCCGGCTCGAGACGTCGGAACTATCGTTATATGCGTAACGGGATCGAGCTTGTCGAGATAATAACCCGCGACGGCGTGACCGGCTTCGTGATAAGCGGTTATACGGTTTTCTTCTTCAAGGCGCTTATGCGACTTCTTTGACGTGCCGACTACTGCGCGCAGAGCCGCCTCGTCGAGGTCTGTCTGACCTATGAGCGTTTTGTCCTTTCTCGCCGCGAGCAGCGCCGCTTCGTTCAAAAGGTTCGCAAGATCGGCGCCTGTGAAGCCCGCCGTGCGCTTAGCTATCGCGGAAAGGTCAACGTCCGCTTCGAACGGTTTGCCTTTCGCGTGTACTTTCAGTATCTCTTCACGACCTTTGAGGTCGGGGTAGTGGACCGTTATCTGTCTGTCGAAACGGCCGGGGCGGAGAAGCGCGGGGTCGAGAATGTCGAGTCTGTTAGTCGCCGCCATGACTACGATGCCGTCGTGCGATCCGAAACCGTCCATTTCAACGAGCAGCTGGTTCAGCGTCTGTTCGCGTTCATCGTGACCGCCGCCGAGGCCGGAACCTCTGTGTCTGCCGACCGCGTCGATCTCGTCGATGAAAATGATGCTCGCCGTGTTCTTTCTCGCCGTGTCGAACAGGTCGCGAACGCGGCTCGCGCCGACGCCGACGTACATTTCAACGAAATCTGAACCGGAGATGGAATAAAACGGCACTCCGGCTTCGCCGGCGACTGCTTTCGCAAGCAGAGTTTTACCCGTTCCGGGAGGGCCTACGAGCAGTATGCCGTGAGGTATCCTCGCGCCGAGTTTCGTATATTTTTTGACGTCGCGCAGAAATTCGACGATCTCGCGAAGCTCTTCTTTTTCTTCGTCGGCTCCCGCAACGTCCGAGAAATAGACTTTCTTTTTCTCGTCGGAACCGAGGCGCGGCTTCGCTTTGCCGAAATTGTTCATCTTGCCGATGCCGCCGCTTGCCGACATCTGCTTCATGGCGAAGCGCCACAAAACGATCACGCCGATCACTACGAGCGCGAGCGGTATCAGCGACAGCCAGAACGATGAATACGTGCTGATCGGCTCGTATTCATACTGAGTCAGCGTGCCTTTCTCGGTCTGCTCGGCGATAACGTCGCGCAGCTCTGTGTAAAACTCGGTTTCGTTTCTGAGTTTATAGTTATACGTCACGCCGGAGACGTCTTTCATCAGGAGCGTATTGTCTCTTTTCAGCACGAATTCGGTTATCTGACCTTCTTCGAACTTCTTGACGACCTCGCTGAAATACTTTATCGTCTTGCCGTTGTTGACGTTGTTCAGTATCACTGTCGCTGCGATGAATATCACTATTACGAAAGCGGCGAATATCGCCCAGCTTTTAAGGCTTGATTTCATATGTTGTTCCAAACTTTCATTTATTTTTTATAGACGGATGGTTTGAGGATCCCGACGTAAGGCAGTTCTCTGTAAGCCTCGGCAAAATCGAGACCGTAGCCTACGACGAATTCGTCCGGTATTATTATACCCGTATAGTCCGGTTGAAATTCCACTTCGCGCCTGCCGGGTTTATCGAGGAGCGTGGCGGTATGTACGCTGCGCGCACCTTTCATTTTAAGATACTCGACGAGCGTCGACAGAGTTCTGCCGCTGTCGACTATGTCTTCGATCACCAGAATATCGATATCCGAAAAATCGTCGCGGTGCAGATCGAGGAGTATGCGCACGTTGCCGGTCGACTGACTGCCCCTGCCGTACGAAGTCACCTTCATGAAATCTATCTGCATCGGCAGAGTTATTTTTCTCATCAGGTCGGAGAAAAATACGACCGAACCTTTTAAAATGCAGAGAAGCAGCAGATTTTTATCCTTGTAATCTTCCGAGATCTGTTTTGCGATCCTGTCGACGGTCTTTGCTATCTCGTCCTGCGAGACGAGTATCTTTTCGATATCGTTTTCGATCTTGCTCAATTTCTTAATTCCTTTCAAAACCGTATTCACAGTATGTTACAAAGTATTTTTCGTCGCCGCGGCAGCCGTCGCGCGAGAGAAACGGCGGGACGATAAGCACGCCCTCCGCGTCGCATATGACGGGGTAGTCCGCGCGCTTCGAGGAAGGGACCTTCTTATCTGACAGCAGCTTTTTCAGCGTATGCGTCATACCGCCGCTGTAAACCGAATCGGACGCGGCGCGGCTTCTTACAAACACACCGCTATCTATAATAGCAGAACTTATTTTAAAGCGTTTTACGAGATTGTAAATATTTTTAAGATCATTGACGGATGAAGCGTTTTCGGATTTTTCAACGTAAATATCGACGCCGAGATCCGCAAAACGGTTTACGCCGGCGGAAAGAGCATACGTGTATTCGCGCGGCATGAGCCGCGGTATGAAGCGGAACCTGCCGTTATCGCATATCATATCGGTATCGGACGGCAGATTGAGCCGTTTGCCGTTTTCGGCGGTCCTGATAAAATCCTTTATCAGATCGATATGGATCTTGGATAGATCTTCGCCGCGCCGCCGTCGGTACAGTATCGAAATGACGCTCGCCGCAACGCAGCCGTGGAGCGCCGCAAAACTGTCCGCGTCGGGGTCGCCGTGCAAACCGATATAGTCGAGCGCACAGCTTTCGATAAAGCCGTCCGCTTCCGCGGCGGCGTCTGCGCTGCGTTCGATATTTGCCGCGTAACCCGGGTTGACGCGTTCAAGCGCCGGCAAGAGTTCTTTACGGATATAATTGCGCGTATAATCCGTATCGTCGTTCGTACTGTCCGTGACGTACGGCTGACCGACCGAGTCAAGATATTCGATTATCTCGGATTTATCGGCGCAGAGAAGCGGCCGTATGACGGTGAAACCGTCCTTTTGACGTACCGGCAGAATACTGCCGAGGCCTTTGAGTCCCGCGCCTCTCGCTGCGTTGAAGACGAACGTTTCCACTCTGTCGGTCCTGTTATGAGCAACGGCGATCGTGTCAACGCCGTATTGCCGCGCGGTCTCGTAAAACCGCTCCCAACGCATCAGCCGGGCGGCTTCTTCCGTACCGACGCCTTTTTCTTTCGCGTATTCAGGCACGTTGCATCTGTATGAAACGAATTTAACGCCGAGCTTTTCGCACAGCGATCTGCAGAACTCTTCGTCGCGGTCGGCTTCTTCGCCGCGTATCATATGGTTCACGTGAACGCATACGGGCGATACGCCGAGTTCCTTGAGTATCAGCAGAAGACACACGGAATCCGCGCCGCCGGAAAGACCCGCGACGATACGTTCGCCGATCGGGATATTCTTTTCGGCGATATACTTACGGACTTTGCCGACAAGGTCAGTTGTTCGGGGCATCGATGCCGGTCAGCTCCGTAAACTTCGTGAACTGCCCCTCCCACGCCATTTCTATTTCACCGGTCGAACCGTGTCTGTTTTTTACGACGAGTACCTGAGCGCGGTTCTGCTGGTTCTGGTTCTGGTCCTGAGCTTCGGGGCGGTAAAGCATTATTACTATATCCGCGTCCTGCTCTATGGAACCGGATTCACGCAGATCGGCAAGAGTCGGTTTTTTGTCTTTTCTGCCTTCAACGGCTCTGTTCAGCTGCGAACAGCAGATTATCGGCACCTCGAGGTCCTTTGCCATGAGTTTGAGGCGGCGGGATATCTCGGATACCTCCTGAACTCTGTTGTCGGTCTTCTTCTCGCCGTGCATGAGCTGCAGATAGTCGATAACGACGAGCCCGACGGATTTCATCCTGCGGAGCTTCGCCTTCATCATCGAAAGGCTCGTTTCGGCTGTGTCGTCAATATAGATCTTGCATTCGGAAAGCTTGGAAGCGGCGCGGCCGAGTCTCATCCAGTCGTCGTCGGTGAGCTTGCCGGAGCGCAGAGAAGTGCTCGGTATGCATGCCTCGGTCGAGAGCATCCTCGACGCGAGTTGTTCGCCCGACATTTCAAGCGAGAATATGCAGACCGTCTTTTTGCCGTAATAAGCGACGTTCTGCGCTATGTTGAGGCAGAAACTCGTTTTGCCCACGCCCGGACGGGCGCCGACGAAAACAAGGTCGCCTTTGTTCAGACCTACGAGTATCGAGTCGAGCTTCGAATAGTTCGTCTGCAGGCCCGACATCAGCTCCGGGTTCCTGCTTATCTCGGATATTTTGCTGTACGTTCTCGTAACGAGCTCGGTTATCGATACGAAGCCCTTGCTCATATTGCTTTCGGATATGCCGTAGATCTCCTGCTCGGCGAAATCGAGTATATCCTCCGTCGATTCCTGCTCGCTGTAAGCCGCTTCGGATATACGGTCCGAAGCTTCTATCAGCTGGCGGAGTATGCTCTTGTCTTTTACTATGTTCGCGTAGTCGATAAGGTTCGCCGAGGTCGGCACCATCTCGCATATCTTTTTGATATACTCTTTACCGGAACGTTCGTCGTACGTGCCGTTTTCGACCAGCGCGTTTATAAGCGTCACGACGTCTATCGAAACGTTCATATCGAGATACAAAAGCTTCATCGCCGTGTATATGTTTTTGTGCTCTTCGAGATAGAAGTCGCGTTCGGTCAGAAAGTTGGCGACCTCCTTGAAATTCTCGGGATCGATAAGTATGGATCCGAGCACAGCCTGCTCCGCTTCGAGAGAGAAGGGGAGCTGTTTGCTTAAATCGTTTTTCATGTCAGTTCTTTTCCGTTACGATGAGATTGAGCTTGCCCGTTACTTCGGGGTAGTATTTTACGTCGAGCGTGTACGAACCGAACGTCTTTATCGGTTCGGGTACGTTAATTTTTCTTTTGTCGAGATCTATGCCGTGCTGGGCTTTGAGCGCTTCGGATATTTCTTTTGAGGTCACCGAACCGTAGAGCTTTCCGCCGGGACCGGGCTGCGCGTGGATGACCACGACGGAAGCGGCGACCTTTTCGGACATCGCCTTCGCTTCCGCTTTTTCAACCGCGATCTTGTGCAGGCGCGATTCTTCTTTGGCTTTCAATTCGTTCATAAGAGCGTCGGTAACTTCGCGCGCGAGCTGTCTCGGTATGAGGTAATTGCGCGCGTATCCGTCGGAGACTTTGACTATCTCGCCTTTTTTGCCCTGACCTTTAACGTCAGCGAGTAAATATACTTTCATGGTTTTTTTCCTTTCTGTCAGTCGAGAGTTAATTTTCCGCCGTCGATCGCGGCTTCAAGCAGCAGCACGACGGTCCTGATATTCAGATCTTCCGCTTCCTTATCGAGCAGCGGTATCTTCTTTCCGTTCGAGAGCTGCGCGCCGGCGTTCGAATGGTGGCCGCCGCCGCCCAGTCTTTCGAGTATGACCTGCACGTTGACCGTGCCGTCGCTTCTCGCGGAGATCGTGTAAAGCGGATCGGGCCCGTTAGCGGTCTTCAGCCTGCATACGGCGAACGAAGCGTGAACGCCTTCGATCCTCATCATGGTTTCCGCAACGCGGGCGACAGTCGCAGGTTCGGAGATCGGCGCCGAGTCGGAGCCGGTACAGACGTAATATCCTTCCTTTATCTGCCTCATGGAGCTTTCGATCTTCAGTTCGCGCATGAAATCGTCGCGGTCGAGGTTGAAATAAGCCGTAGATACCGACGAGTCGCCGCCCTCGCGGCGCAGATACTGAGCGGCGGCGTAAGTGCCGGCTCCGCAGTCGCGCGTGAAGTTGTTCGTATCGAGCTGTATCCCGGCGAGAAGAAGGTTCGCTTCTTCAGGGGTGAGGATACCGGCGGGAGCGATCTGTTCGAGCATCTGGGAAACTATTTCCGAAGCCGAAGACGCGGACGGTTCAATATACGTTATCTGAGGTTCAAACGGCATATCGCTCGACGCGCGTCTGTGATGGTCGATTATGACTATCTGAGACACCTGTTCTGTCAGCTTCGGCTCTTCGAAAATAAACGGGTTGTTCACGTCGACGATGATAAGCAGAGAACCGTGTTCTATCATATCGAAGCTGTCGCGGTCGAAATCATAGAACAGATCCTTGTATTCCGTCTTTTCCCTGAGCATGTCGTAAGGCTTCTCGATATTCTTGTTTCTGCGCACCGCTATCGTCGGAGTCTTGCCGCACATCAGGCAGATCTTGGCGATACCCATACACGCCGCGAGACAGTCGAAGTCGGCGTTCTTATGACCCATTATCAGAACGCTGCCCGCCTTTTTGATCAGCGGGAGAGTCTGGTTAAGAAGGCGCCGCGCGTTGAGGCTCGTCAGCTGCGGGTCGCGTTTTGAAGCGCCGCCGAAAAACTCCGCTTTGCCGTCGTCGTTTTTAATGACGACCTGGTCGCCGCCTCGCTGAAGAGCGAACTGCATCGCCTCTTTGGCGAGCCCGTATTTGGCGGAGAGATCTTTCTGAGAATTGGCTATGCCGACCGAGATCGACATGGGGATCGCGTCTTCGCCGAACGTTATCTTTTTGACTTCGTCAAGGATCGGGAAACCCGCCTGACGCATAGCCGGCAGATATTCGGCGTTGAACAGCATGACGTACTTGCCTGTCTCGTATTCGTTGATGAACCCGCGGTTTTCCGCAGTCCAGTCAAAGAGCAGACGGCTCACCGCCGCAGAAGCCTGAGCGTAGTTGTCATGCAGACCGGACAAAAAGTTGTCGGCCATATCCACGATGACGCTCGCGACTATCACGCGTTCGTTTTCAAGCCTTTCTTCAAGTTCTTTTTCCGCCGATACATCGATCCAGACAGACGTTATATGACCGCTGTCTTCAGGCGACTGAGCGTAACCGTACACGCGGAAATATCTGCCGTTCAGCTCGCACAGAACGCCGCCGACGTTTTTCTCGTCGAGAAGCGAGTCGATCTTAAGATCGCACAGGGCGGAGATCGGCATGTCCTTTTTCATCTTGTCGGGCGCCGCCGAGCGGAACGCGAGGTTGAACCAGTTGATTTTTCCTTCGCCGTTCGTCATCACGACCGGCACGCCCATCGTGGTCAGCAGGCGAAGCACCGATTTCATCCCCTTGCCGGACGGGTCGGAAGAAACGCCGTTTTTCTTGAATATATAGAGTATCAGAAATATGCCGCCTATGACGAAAATGCAGTAAACGGCGGCGGCGATGAACGCGGACGTGATGCCCGGCATTTTTACGGCGTATGAAAGCACCGTGAAAAGTATTATGAAAAGCACGGTACAGATGATACAGTATATCACCGCCGCCTTCGTTTTGTCGTTCATAGCATGTTCCTCTCGTTTGCAAAGATAATAACCGTATTTTACATAATATCATATCAAAATATGAATGTCAACATATAAAAAGAAAATTTTTTACCGATACTGAGGACGCGGTAACGCCTGCCCGTTTTTCAGAAAACTCTTGCAAAATCCGAAAAGCCGTGATATAATGTTATCAATATTCAAGGAGCGTTAAAACAATGAAGATTTACGGACTGCAAAAGCTTTCTCTCGTCGATTATCCGGGCAAGACCGCCGCCGTTCTTTTTACCGGCGGCTGTAATTTCCGCTGCCCGTTCTGCCACAATTTCGGCCTCGTTACCGATCCGGGCGAACCTTTGCCCGAAGACGAGGTATTTGCGTACCTGAAAAAAAGAAAAGGTCTGCTCGACGCCGTCGTCATAACCGGCGGCGAGCCTCTTATCCACCCCGATATCGCAGAGCTGATAAAAAAGATCCGCGCGCTCGGCTATCCCGTCAAACTCGACACAAACGGCACCTTCCCCGTACGCCTTGCGGAGCTTTTGTCGGAAGGTCTTATCGACTACGTCGCGATGGATATAAAGAACTCTGAAGAGAAGTATTATCTCACCGCCGGCTGCGACGTCGATCTTGACAGCGTGAGAAAAAGCGTCATGCTTTTGATGAGCGGCAGCGTCGATTTCGAGTTCCGCACGACCGTCGTAAAACAGCTTCACGAGGTGTCGGATCTCATAAGTATAGGAAAATGGATAAAAGGCGGCGAAAAATACTATATACAGAAGTTCAAAGACGCCGAGAACGTGCCGTACGGCAATCTGTCGGCGCCGGATGATGATGAACTGAACGCGTTTCTTGATGCCGTAAGGCAATTTGTTCCAAACGCGTGTTTAAGAGGCTAAAATACTACATATAGAGATTTTGAAAAAAATCTCGACAAAATATTGTAAAACTCTTGACAAACGCATTCAAAAAGTGTATGATAATAAGGCACCGATTCCGGTTGAAAAATAATAAATTATTGGAGAGAAAGAAGGGAAAAGAAAAAATGTACAGAGTAGTAAAACGCGACGGTAAAATAGTCGATTTCGACATTACGAAAATATCGGAAGCGATAAGAAAAGCGTTTGAAGCGCAGAACAGACAGTATAACAACGACATAATCGACATGCTCGCTCTCAAGGTCACGGCGGCGTACGAACCGAAGATCAAAGACGGTCAGATAGGCGTTGAAGATATACAGGACAGCGTGGAGCAGATCCTCATCGAGGCAGGTTACGCCGACGTGGCGAAATGCTACATACTTTACAGAAAACAGAGAGAAAAAATACGTAATATGAAATCGACGATCCTTGACTATAAGGAGCTCGTCAACAGTTACGTGGACAATCTCGACTGGCGCGTAAAAGAGAATTCCACCGTCACTTATTCGGTCGGCGGCCTCATACTGAGCAACTCGGGCGCGATAACCGCCAACTACTGGCTCTCCGAGATCTACGATCCGGAGATAGCGCAGGCGCATCAGGACGCGGCGATGCATATCCACGATCTCGGAATGCTCACCGGTTACTGCGCGGGCTGGTCGCTCAAACAGCTCATTCAGGAAGGTCTCGGCGGCATCCCCGGCAAGATCACGTCGTCGCCCGCGAGCCACCTTGCGACGCTGTGCAACCAGATGGTCAACTTCCTCGGCATAATGCAGAACGAGTGGGCGGGCGCTCAGGCGTTTTCGTCGTTCGACACGTATCTCGCCCCGTTCGTAAAAGCCGATAACCTTACTTATAAAGAAGTCAAAAAGTGCATCGAATCGTTCATATTCGGCGTCAACACTCCGTCAAGATGGGGCACGCAGGCTCCGTTCTCGAACATCACGCTCGACTGGACCGTGCCGAACGACCTCGCCGAACTGCCCGCGATAGTCGGCGGCAAAGAGCAGGACTTCAAGTATAAGGACTGCAAAAAAGAGATGGATATGATCAACAAAGCCTTCATCGAGATAATGATCGAAGGCGACGCGAACGGCAGAGGCTTCCAGTACCCGATACCGACGTATTCCATCACAAAAGATTTCGACTGGTCCGATACCGAGAACAACAGACTTCTTTTCGAGATGACCTCGAAATACGGCACCCCTTATTTCTCCAACTATATAAACAGCGATATGGAACCGTCCGATATACGCAGTATGTGCTGCAGGCTCCGCCTCGATCTGCGCGAACTGCGTAAAAAGACCGGCGGCTTCTTCGGATCGGGCGAAAGCACCGGTTCCGTCGGCGTCGTAACGATCAATATGCCGCGCATCGGTTATCTTGCCGAAAACAAAGAAGATTTCTACGCCCGCCTCGACAAGCTCATGGATATCGCGGCGCGTTCGCTTGACACCAAGCGCAGGATCATCACGAAACTGCTCGACGAAGGTCTGTATCCTTATACCAAACGTTATCTCGGCACGTTCAAGAACCACTTCTCGACGATAGGTCTGGTCGGTATGAACGAGACCTGCCTCAACGCGAAATGGATCAGAGCCGACATGACTCATCCCGAAGCGCAGGAATTCACGAAAGAAGTGCTCAACCATATGAGAGAACGCCTCTCCGATTATCAGGAGCAGTACGGCGACCTCTTCAACCTCGAAGCGACTCCCGCCGAGTCGACTTCGTACCGTCTTGCAAAGCACGACGTCAAGCGTTACCCCGACATAATAACCGCGTCTGAAAAAGGCAAGACTCCGTATTATACGAACAGCTCGCATCTGCCGGTCGGTTTCACGGCTGACGTGTTCGAAGCGCTCGACATCCAGGACGAACTGCAAACGCTTTATACCTCCGGTACCGTCTTCCACGCTTTCCTCGGCGAACGTCTGCCGGACTGGAGAGCCGCGGCGAACCTCGTTCGCAAGATCGCGGAAAACTACAAGCTCCCGTATTACACTCTGTCTCCTACGTATTCGATATGCAAGAATCACGGCTATATCGTCGGCGAAGTCTACGAATGCCCGCACTGCCACGAAAAGACCGAGGTCTACAGCCGCATAACCGGCTACTACCGCCCGGTACAGAACTGGAACGAAGGCAAGGCAGAAGAATTCAGAGAGAGAAAGGTCTACGATATAGAGACGTCCCGTCTGCAGAGACCGAAACTCACGGTGACCGAGCCGGTATGCGAACCGGTAAAAGAAGAGAAGACGGAGGAGAAACCGAGCGGTATAATCCTCTTCGCGAGCAGGACCTGCCCGAACTGCAAAGCCGCCGCGATGCTGCTTGACAAAGCGGGTATAGCCTACACGAAGATCTACGCGGACGAAGCGCCGAAAACAGCCGAAGAATACGGCATAAAACAGGCGCCCACGCTCGTCGTATCCAACGGAGCGGAAACCGAAAAATACGTTAACCTCTCGAATATCCGCAAATTTATAGGCGTTTGATACGTAAGTAAACCGAATAAAAAAGACAGCCTCCTTGAGCGGGAGGCTATCTTTGAATATAAGAAAGGACAGCATCATGTATGATATCATAATCGTCGGCGGCGGTCCCGCCGGACTTACCGCAGCAATATACGCGGGGCGCGCGAACAAAAGCGTGCTTATAATTGAAAAAGCCGGTTTCGGAGGTCAGATGACGCATTCTCCGAAGATCGAGAATTATCCCGGATTCAAGGAGATATCCGGAAACGAGCTTGCCGACCTTATGCTCGAGCAGGCTCTCGCGCTCGGCGCGGATATCGAGATAGACGAGGTCACCGCGATCACCGACGGCGAAATCAAAAAAGTCAAAACGACGTTTTCGGAATTCGAAGGCAAAACCGTCATATACGCGGCCGGCGTCACACACAGAACGCTCGGTGTTCCCGGCGAGGAGGAGCGTATAGGCAACGGCATCTCGTTCTGCGCGGTATGCGACGGCGCGTTCTACGCGGGCAAAGACATAACGGTCATAGGCGGCGGCAACTCCGCGATGCAGGAGGCGATAATGCTCTCCGAGCTCTGCGCAAGCGTTACGATGATACAGGATATGCCGTATCTCACGGGCGAAGCCGCGCTCGCTTCCGTTATAGAAAGCAAAAGCAATATAAAAGTCATTACGGGCGCGAAATTGCTCTCGTTTGCCGGCGATAACGGCGTCTCTTCGGTGAAGATCCTTCACGGCGGAGAAGAAAAAGATATAGCGTGCGAAGGCTGCTTTATCGCGATCGGTCTTATCCCGTCCAACGGCGCTCTGAAAGGCATAACGGAGCTTGATAAATACGGCTATATCGTATCGGATGAAAAGTGCCTGACTGACAGTAATGGCATATTCGCCGCGGGCGACTGCCGAACAAAATCCATAAGACAAATCACGACGGCAGCTGCCGACGGCGCGACGGCCGCGCTCGCCGCCTGCAGATATATCGAAGGCAGATGAAAAAAATTGCCGTCATAAGAACGGATTTGAAAGATAAATTCGGTTTACCGAGGCAAAGCGGCATCATTAAAGAACTTACGGGTAAAATAGTTTTCGAGCCGGGATACAGAAGAACGGAGGCCGTAAGAGGTCTTGAAGGCTTTTCGCATATCTGGCTGTTGTGGAAGTTTGACGGCTTTGATAACGGAACGTTTTCGCCGACCGTAAGACCGCCGAAACTCGGCGGCAACAAACGCGTCGGCGTTTTTGCCACACGCTCGCCGAACCGTCCGAATCCGATAGGTCTTTCCGCGGTGAAAATTGACAGAATAGATACGGCATGCGAAAACGCGCCCGTATTATACGTTTCGGGCGTCGATATGAAAGACGGCACTGAAATACTCGATATAAAACCGTATCTGCCGCATTCCGACCGCATACCGGACGCCGTCGGCGGTTTTACGGAAGATATTGTAGTCAGAACACTTGACGTTGAATTCAAAAACGGAACGGAAACACAGCTGACCGAAGAAGAGAAAACGACGGTAATAAAACTGATCTCCGAAGATCCGCGCCCCGGATATATCGACGAAAAAGACAGAGTCTACGGCATGAAATACAGATCTTACGACGTCAGATTTACCGTATCGGACGGCAAGGCGTTTATAACCGAGATAAAGAGAGAAAAGTGAAAGAATATTTTTACGGCAGATATTTCAAATGTCAGACAGACAGCGACACGGTCGCGTTCATCGCTTCATACAGCAAAAGCAAAGAACACAGATCGAGTCTGATACAGATAATAACCGCAGACGGCGCGTATAAAGCCGATTTTGCCTACGAAGACTTTTCCGAAGACAAAAACGGAATAAGAATAGGTAACTGCGTCTTTTCGGATAAAGGCGTACACGTCGATATCGACAAACCCGGGCTTTTGGTCAAAGCCGATATCGTATTCGGCGCGCCGACGCCGCTCGAATACGATATTATGGGACCTTTCCGTTTCGTGCCGTTTATGGAGTGCCGTCATTCCGTATACAGTATGTCGCACGACGTGAGCGGTACCGTCGCGATCAACGGAAAAGATATGCGTATGGACGGCGGCAAAGGCTATACCGAGGGTGACCGCGGCGTTTCGTTTCCCCGCGTCTACAGCTGGACTCACAGTTTTATCGAAGACGGCTCTCTTATGCTCAGCGTTGCGGAGATACCGATCGGCAAAATCCGCTTTACCGGTATTATCGGCGTGATATATACGGGCGGTAAAGAATACCGTATCGCCACGTATAAAGGCGCAAAAGCGGAGAAGATCGAAAACGGCAGGATCGTTATACGTCAAAAGGATATGGAACTTACTGCGGAACTGATCGAAAAAAGCGGTCACGGGCTGAAAGCTCCGAAAAACGGCGGCATGTCGCGCATCATACGCGAAAACGCCTCCTGCAAAGCGCGTTATTTATTCAAAATAAAAGAAAAAACGGTTTTTGAGACCGTTACAGACAGGGCTTCATTCGAATATGAATTCTGAACGTGTGAAATAAAATTATAAAAGAGCGGCGATCCGCTCTTTATTTTATAGCAAGTATTTTCTTTAAAGATTTGTCCGAAGCGTCAGGGAGCAGCGATCTGAGATGAGAAAAGAGTATCTCATAAGATTCCGCAGGCTTTTTGTTATAAACGGTTTTTCTGAAAGATGTCCCGAAGAATTTCTCCGGCGTTGAGTATTCGCCCACACCCCAGCCGTACGGCTTGCCGTTTTTATCTTTATCGTATACAAAATCGCTTATGAGAACGTAGCCGAGCGCCTGAAGCTTCGTTATGAGCATATCAAAACCGGTTTTTCCGCCCTTGCCGTAGCCGCCGTCGGTCTTGAGTTTGCGCGACAGCACCGGCGCGCTTTTGTCAAGCAGATCGTACAGATCTTTTTCGCGGTACGAGGCGAGACCGTCGTCGAAACGCGCGTCGAAATCGTAGCCGTCGCGGCGGTAATTCGCAAAATCGGCAAACAGATCGGCTCTGATGAATACGGCTTTGCTTTCGAAAAACTTGCCGTAAGCGCAGCCCGTTTCGCGTATGACGGGACCTTTCCACTCCCAGACGCCTTCACCATCGGTAAACCACGCGTTCGGATGAACGTGCTCGGCGACCGAAAAGCCGGGTATGCTGTTTCTGAATATCGGCACGAACCCGTAAGTCAGCACGGCGTCTTCAAGGTCTTTTTTCGTTTTTATGTAAATATCGAACGTAATATCACCCGCTTGTCAGTTGAACTTTTTGACGAACGCTTCGATCCGCTCGAGAGCCGCCGCGATATGCTTGACCGAGTACGCGTAAGAAATACGCGCGAATCCCTCTCCGCCGGCGCCGAACGCGCTGCCCGGAACGATGGCGACTTTGCCTTCGTCAAGCAGTTTTTCGCAGAACTCGTCCGACGTCATGCCGAACTTTGAAATATCGGGAAAGACGTAGAACGCGCCTTTCGGCTCAAAGCAGGGAATACCGATCCTCAAAAGTTCCTCAACGATGAACTTTCTTCTTCTGTCGTATTCGGCTTTCATCATCTCTATATCGGCATCGCCGTTTTTCAGCGCCTCGACCGCCGCGAACTGGCTCGTGACCGGAGCGCACATTATCGCGAACTGATGTATCTTGAGCATCTGTTTCGTTATTTCCGCGGGAGCGCAGACGAACCCGAGACGCCAGCCCGTCATCGAATACGCCTTTGAAAAGCCGTTAACGAGCAGCGTGCGTTCTTTCATACCGGGCAGCGAAGCAAACGAAACGTGTTTTATACCGTACGTCAGCTCCGAATATATTTCGTCCGAGAGGACTGCGACGTTCGTTTTTTCAAGAACTTTTGCAATATTTTCAAGATCTTCTTTTTCCATGACCGCGCCGGTCGGGTTGTTCGGGAACGGCAGAACAAGCAGTTTAGTCTTATCCGTTATCTTTTCTCTTAATTCATCCGCCGTCAGTTTGAAATTGTTTTCGGCTTTTGTCTCGATAATGACGGGCACGCCGCCGCAGAGCCGCGTTATCGGCTCATAGCAGACGAAAGAAGGCTGAGGGATGATGACCTCGTCGCCCGGAGTGACGAGCGCGCGTATCGCGAGATCTATCGCTTCGCTTCCGCCGACGGTAACGACCGTCTCGTCGGCCTCCGAGTACTCAAGCCCGAACCGGCGCGAAAGATACTCCGATATCTCGTGCCGCAGAGCGAGCGTGCCGGCGTTCGACGTATAATACGTATAACCGCGTTCGAGTGATATGATGCCGGTCTCGCGAACGTGCCACGGCGTCGGAAAATCGGGCTGACCGACGGTCAGCGATATAACGTCTTCACGGCCGTTCAAAAGATCGAAAAATTTACGTATCCCCGACGGCTTTATCTCCGTTACGACCGGCGATAAAAGTTTACCGTAATCCATCAAAGACACTCACCTCTCAGATCTATATCGCCGCGTTTGTAAATAAGACCTTTGTCCTTATATTTACGCAGAACGAAGTGCGTCGCGGTCGAGACCACGCTGTCCATCGGCGCGAGTTTTTCGGCGACGAAAAGCGCGACTTCTTTCAAAGTCTTGCCTTCGATCAGTACGCACAGATCGAAACCGCCCGACATAAGATATAAGCTTTGTACTTCGGGATAATTGTATATTCTCTCGGCGACGCGGTCGAAACCGAGATCGCGCTGAGGCGTTATCTTAAGCTCTATCAAAGCCGTAACGTATTCGCGGTCTGTCTTGTCCCAGTCGATAAGAGTATTATATCCGACGATCGTACCGTCTTTTTCATATTTTTCGATCTCGTTTTTTATATCGCCGACCTCTTTTGAGAGCATTGCGGCGAGCATCTCGGGAGTTAATCTCGAATCCTTTTCGAGCAGCTTCAATAATTCATTCATGGCGTGGTCCTTTCTGTATGATTATACTTGAAAAATTCATAATATGGGTGTAGAATAACAACGTTATTTGCTGAAAAGAGGGATATTATGATAAAAGCGGTTTTGTTTGATATGGACGGAGTGCTCGTCGATTCGGAAGAGCTGACGTATCGGGCGGCGGCAGAAATGTTCGCCATGCGCGGGATCACCGTCTGCCCGGAAGATTTTACGCCGCATATAGGCGCGGGAGATATTGCTTATCTCGGCAGCGCGGCTGAAGCTCACGGGCTGAAATACGATCACGAGATGTCCGTCGTAACGTACGCGATATACGAAAAGCTGACAGAGACGCACAATATAGCTTACGAAAACACGTATAAGACCGTCGCGGCGCTCAAAGAGATGAACGTGATGCGAGCCGTCTGCACAAGCGCCGACAAGGTAAAAATGGAGATAAATCTCAAAGCGATAGGTCTGTCTTCAATGTTCGACGCGCTCATAAACGGCAGAGACATAAAGCACAACAAGCCCGCGCCGGATATCTATCTTAAAGGAGCGGAAATGCTCGGGGTCGCGCCGGCAGACTGCCTCGTGATCGAAGACGCCAAAAACGGCATACTTGCCGCAAAAGCCGCGGGTATGCACCAGTGCGCCGTCACGACGACCTTTTCGGAAAAAGAACTGCGCGATGACGTAAACCCGGAATTCACCGTGAGCGATCTGTTCGAAATAACCGATCTTATAAAGCATTATAACATAACAAACTCATAAAATCAATATATATATGAAAAACAAAAAAATTTTACATTCTTAAAATTTGGTATTGACAAACGCGATTTTATATGATATAATCATCGGGATGCGTGAAAAATCGCATCTGCAGGACAGTCCGCTGCTGCTGTGCATGAATGTCCGAATGATCTTAAACAGGAGGCAGCCGAAATGGATTTGATCAAGGCTCTTACCGAAGAACAGCTCAAGAAGGAAATACCGCAGGTCAAAGTCGGTGATACCGTTCGCGTTCATAACAGAATAGTCGAAGGCAGCAAATCGAGAATACAGATCTACGAGGGCACCGTTATCGCAAAGCGCGGCAGCGGCATTTCCGAAACGTTCACCGTCAGAAGGATCTCTTACGGCGTAGGCGTCGAAAAGACGTTCCCGATCCATTCTCCCAACGTTGAGAAGGTCGAGACTATCCGCCGCGGTAAAGTCAGACGTGCAAAGCTCTACTATCTGCGCGACAGAGTGGGCAAAGCCGCCAAGACAAAAGAAGATATCTGATAAAAGATACCGCACCGGTCAGCCGGTGCGGTTTTCTTTATTCTGTAAGGGTTTTTGCTTTTGCTCTTTTTATCGTCCTTATAAAAAACGTCGAGTACATTATAAGAGAAAACGTAACGAACACCGCGCAGAGCCCGCCGAGTATATACGCCGCCGTGTCAGGTATCGGAAAGAGTATCAGCACGCCGAGTATCGTAAGGATCGCAACGGTACAGAATTTGCCGTACCACTGAGCACCGTCGATCTGCCCTGCTTTTTTTATTACGATCAGTCCGAGCACGCCGACGAAGAATTCCTTGATGACGAAATAAACGACGAGTATCCACAGATATTTGTATTTTGAGGCGAGGCATAGCAGCAAGGTCCCCTGCGTCAGCTTGTCCGCTATCGGATCGAGGATCTTTCCGACGTCGGTCACCTGGTTGAATTTTCGCGCTATGGTACCGTCGAGCACGTCCGTCAGACCTGAAACGGCGATCAGTATTATCGCCGCGATATAGTTCTTCTTCACGGCGTAAAGTATGATTATCGGCGGTATCAGCAAAAGACGGAAAGCCGAAAGGATGTTCGGGACCGTGAATATGCGTTTTGAACCTGTTTTGTTCTGCATTTAAAATCTCCCGTAATGCGGTAAATCGACTTTATTTTACCCCGAAAGCAAGTTAAAATCAACAGTATTTTATTAATTATTTTGTTTTTCTGTATTTTTGCGCCGCCATACGCGTGCGCTATTGACAAAACGCGTGTCCGCGTGATATAATCGGTTACAGAATAACGGATCGAGGTTTAACCGATATGAAAAAAATAATGAGTATCCTGCTTGCGGCGGCGATGCTCTCCGTCCCGGCGGCAGCGACAGCTTCCGGTACGGAGATAACGTGGAAGAAAAGCGGCTGGACGATCAGCGGCGAAGGCGAAGATATGGTCTGCGAAAGCAAACCCGGCGTCACGATAGGGTATATCAAAACGAAAAAAGAGCTGGGATACAACTGCCTCGAATACGATCTGCAGATGCTTGCAAACTACGGTACGGTCGACGGCAACGTAGGTATGTGTTACACGTGCGGCGATACCGAATACTTTTTTGAGCTCAACACGGTCGGCAACTATCTCAGAATAAGACGTATGCACCCTACGGAAGCGCTCAAAACCTCGAACACCGGCTACACGCTCGATATCGGAAACTGGCATCATTTCAAATACGTCCTTGCGGAAAATCTGCTTTTGTGGTATATAGACGGCAAACTCGTCTGCAAGTGCACTGATACGAGCGAATGCGCGATGGATAAAGGCACGTTTCTGATCCAGGGCTACAATTCACAGCCGCAGGTCAAAAACATAGTCTTTTCTAACGTCGAGGTCGCATCGGTCGACTACAATTTCGAATTCAGCAAAGAAGGCAGCGTTAAGATGTTCGATTTCGAGTCAGAAACGGACGATCGGCCCGCCGTAGAAAACGGCTGTTACGTATGGCCGCAGTCGGGAAGGATCACGTCGCTTTATCTCGATACGGCTCCCGGCGAAAAATACTCTATGAAAATGCCGCTTCGCAACACGTTCTGCGTAAGGCTGAGAAACGAATCCAAAACGTCAAAAATCAAACTCTCTTATATAACCGATTCGCATCCCGAATATGACGAAAAGCGGTCGAAGGTGTTCGAGATCGCACCTGACTGCGACTTTTTCACGTATTACTTCAACGTTTCCGATACTAAAGAATGCGACGGATATCTCCGCGGCTTTTCGCTTGAACCGGTCGACGGCGGCGAAGGAAGGATCCTTATCGATGCGATAACGTTTGAAAGGGAAGATCCGATATACGATTACGCGGGTTCTTTCGTTTCGTGCACCGCCGAAGGCGACACCGTAACTGCGAAGCTGAAACTAAAAGACGGATATGCGGGCAAGACCGTCATACTTTACGAAACCTCGATAACCAACTACTCATTGTCAAAATACTCGATGCGCGTCGTTGCCCGCGCTGAAGCCGACGGCGTCGACGCCGTGCTGACGTTCCCGCTTTCTCCCGGCAAAGTCAGCAGGCTTTCTTCTCATTTCATAGCCGAGTGCGACGGCAAATTCATTTCCGAATGGTTCACGATCGAAAACTATTACGATTATTCCGTCAACCCTTACTCTTTCGAGACGGACTGTACGTTCACGGTAAAAGTGACGGATGCTCCGTATAACGCAATAGGCGACGGATTCACAGACGATACCGCCGCCATACAGAAGGCGATCGACGAGGCTTCAGAGAGAGGCGGCGGCAAGGTCATAATACCCGGCGACGGTTCTGAGTACGGCAAACGCTATATCGTGACGAACGTCGACGTGAAGAGCAACGTATGGCTCTATATCGACGAAAACGCCGTACTGTGGCAGTCGCCGAGAGACAAAGATTATAATTATAAACCCGCACGAGGTCACGACGTCTCGATACCGGGCGTCAACTGGACCCACGCCGGATTATGTCACAATTATCCGCTCATATACGCGCATCAGGCTCAGAACGTAAAGATTACGGGCAAGGGGACCGTAAGGCTCAACGACTGCGGCTCCGAATGTGAAGACGGAGTTAACGGCGGCACGATATGGACAGGATGCAGTTCAAGGATACACCTTATCGCTCTCGCGATCGTTGAATGCGAGAACGTTCAGGTCAGCGGCCTTACGATCAACCGCGCGAACTGCTATCATCTTCCGATCTTCGCGTCGAGCCGAGTATACGTTTCGGATATCACGATGAGGGAAGCGACCTGCGCCTCCGGCGACGGCATCGGCCTGAGCGCCGCCAGCCACGATATAAAGATCGACAGATGCTTCTTATTCTCAAACGACGACGCGGTGACCCTGACGTCGTCGTATAACGATCCGAGAGGACTCGTATGGTGGAGCGCGAAGACAGACCGCGACAACAGCGTGCACGACGTGGAAATCTGCCACAGCGATCTTTGCGGCGGTCACGGGCTCACGTTCATAACGTGGGGGACGGACAATCCCGACCTTTCTAAGCAGGAGATATACGATATCACCGCTTACGATAACGTCTTAGGCGGCGGCAACGCCGTCGGCACGTGGTGCGACAATCCGTATTACGGCGGGGTTTTCGACAATTCCGAGACTGACGACTGGTCGCCCGTCCGCGACGTGAGACTGTTCAATAACAGATACGACAATATCTGTACGCTCTTATCCGTAAAGCCGACCGGTTTCCTGGCTGACTGCAATATCAGATCGGCTTCTGATTTTCAGAACGGAGATTTCGAGCGCAGAAACGGCAAAAAAGACTGGATATCGGGCATATCGAGCTGGTCGAATACAGGTTCACGCGACAGTATCGCCTTCGTTGCCGACGGCAAAAACCACTACGCGACCGTGACCGGCGATACGAGGATGTACGAGGGACTGTATATCAAAAAATCGTCGGCGTCGCTTTCGTTTGACGCGAAATGCAAGGGCGAAGCTTATCTGTTCGCCGCGGACGAAAACGGCAGACTCATGTATGAAGAGCAGATCGGGGAATCTGACGAATTCGTTAAAGTATCATATACCGCTTCGCTTGACGCGGGTACGTATTATTTCGGCGTAAGGACGGTATCCGGCGCGGAGCTTTCCGTCGACAACTTCAAACTGACGACCGGCGATTATGACGCTAACGGCGCAAAACAGCCGGGAGATATCATAAGCGAACTGTCGTACGATCACGCCGTATTCGCCGTCAACAAAGGCAAAGCTCCGATAATAAACGAGCGTTATACCGTCAAAACCGAGCCGGAGAAGATCAAAGAAGAGCCTGACGTGACGACTGAACAGACCGAAACGGAACATGTAACGACCGAAAAGGCTGAAACGGAAAAACAGACCGGAGAAGAGACAAAACCCGCGGAATCCGTCGGAGAAGATAAAAAATTCCCGACCGTGCCGGTCATTGCCGCGGCTGCGGCAGCGGGAGCGGCAGCCGCCGCGACAGCGGTCGTCATTAAAAAGAGAAAGAAAAAGTAAATTATTATGATTTATCTTATGATCGGTTTCGCGTTCGTTTTTCTCGATCTCAGTATAGCTGTAAACGAACTCGGAGCGGCAGAAATACTGCCGGACTGTATCGGCTGGTTTTTCGTGTTCTACGGACTGATAAAGCTGTCGCCGACAGGCAAAAACTTTGCAAAAGTCAAATACCTATCTCTCGCCACAGGGTTATTATCGGTGATAACGTGGGTGCTCGACGCGGTCGGCGTATCCAAGTTTTTCGGAGTGTTCACTCTGCCGCTTCTCGGCGTGATATGCTTTCTTACGCTTTTCATCACGTACAGGATCGTCGAAGGGGTGGGCGACGCTGAAAACGAAAACAACGCCGACTACGGTTCAAGACGGTTATATAAGGTCTTTCTGCCGCTTTGTATCGCCGAATCGATAACGCTTTTAGCGAGCGTGTTCGGCATGACTATAATTTTTGTCGTCGGCTCGATAGCGCTATTGATATGTACCGTGATATTTACCGTATTTCTTTATCAAACGAAAAAAGCGTACGATGAAAAACCGCCGAAACGTATCGATACAGAGAAAAACGAAGACGAAAACAACGATTACTGAGCCAAAAATTTCGAAAAACTCGTTATGACCCCGAAGCGTTTTGCCGTTACATACGCTCCGGGGTCTGTTTTTCATATAAAAAATCTGAAAAAAATCGAAAATCCATCTTGACATATCGAAAAAAATGTGATATTATAGTCAAGCAATCGAAAAAAGATCCCACGGGGCATTAGCGCAGTTGGGAGCGCACGACACTGGCAGTGTCGGGGTCACGGGTTCGAGTCCCGTATGCTCCACCACGAAAAAAGGCACGCAACAGCGTGCCTTTTTTCGCGGTGCAAAACTTCATATACGGGACTTGAAGCAGCGTAAAGAAAACAGTCCGGGGGACTGTTTTCAGCGGTGACCGAAGATTTTTGCGAAGCACTTGGAAAGAAGTCTGTGCTTATGCTTCGCAAAAATCAAGAAGAATCCCGTATGCTCCACCAACAAAAAAACGTCTTTTGTCTACCGACAAAAGGCGTTTTTTTGAATGATGTTTGCCCTGTCGGGCAAATGATGTTGCCTTCGGCAATGATGTCGCTTCGCTAATGATGTGTGCCTGCGGGCACATAGGGCAAACATCGCATCATTGCGGCACGAAGTGACGCAACATCATTTCGGAGCGCAAGCGGAGATACATCATCAGCCGCCAGAGGCGGCGGCATCGTTGACATTTAATCATTTCGGTCGTATAATTGATATAGTCAACAGAAAGGACTTCCCGATATGAAAGAGAACAAACTTGCTGACCTGTCAATGTATTTCTCCGTACAAATCATCAATCTCGTCAAAGACCTGAAAGCAAAACACGAATCCGTTATTTCCAACCAAATCGGACGTTCCGGCACATCCATCGGCGCGAATATTTACGAATCGAACTACGCGCAGGGTAAGAAAGATTTTATCTCAAAACTTGAGATCGCGCTCAAGGAAGCGAGCGAAACCGGGTATTGGCTGGAATTATTGCATAGAACCTCGTACATTGATGATGAAATCTTTAAGATTTTGAACGATCAATGTACAGCTATTCGTGTGATGTTGGTGGCCTCCTGCAGAACCGCCAAGCAGAATATGGAGTCAAATTGAAGAATCAATGCTTTATAAGGTGATGATAAATGCTTCGTTTAGAAAAAGTAAATGGTAAAAATGTTTGGGAACTCCTAAAACTAACTGTATCGGAATCGCAGAGAAATTATGTAGCCACTAATGAGATCAGTATTATTGAAGCGTACACGGCAATTTCCGGAAATGGTTATGCATTTCCGTTTGGCATATATAACGGCGATACTCCTGTCGGCTTTTTAATGATCGGTTTTGATGTTGATGACGATTGGGTTGATGCGCCAGATATTGCAAAGGGAAACTATAACCTCTGGCGCCTTATGATTGACAAAGATTATCAGAATCGAGGGTTCGGGAGAAAAGCGGTTCAACTTGCATTGGATTATATAAAGACCTTTCCCTGCGGTGAAGCTGAATACTGTTGGCTATCGTATGCACC
>JAEEGL015833146.1_pt1 | contig 29473 bp, 21 predicted proteins | sample 9134231 | NCBI WGS metagenome assembly JAEEGL01 (sample SAMN16246548, study PRJNA631951) | gut metagenome | biome: gut microbiome; feature: rumen; material: fiber-attached | host: Bos | place: Iran: Karaj | collected 2018-10
ATGCGGACATAATCGTATACTATCCCGTACTTGATATCCCTCTTGAATTATCCAGCATGGGCATCAGAGTTGACGAAGATTCCCTTGTCAGCCAACTTAAGAAGGCTGGATGCGAAGAAAGAGCAGAACTTCCTTTCCAGAAAGCTATTCTTAACAAGGAACTGCCATATACAATAGGAGGCGGTATCGGTCAGTCAAGAATATGTATGTTCTTCTTACGTAAAGCACACATAGGAGAAGTTCAGAGTTCGCTTTGGCCCGATGATGTTATGGCCAAATGTGAGGCCAAGGGAGTACAACTTTTGTAAGATTTGGCTATAATTAATCCCTGATTTGATTTTCGCGAATAATCGAAATGAATAACCAGATGCTTAAGGCGCCTGTTACAGCCACTGTAACGGGCGTCATTAATTTTCCTATTATCTTGTTTGAAGATAGTATATAGATAAAGGAGTTGGCAACGGCGTGTATTATGACGGGATATATGAAACCGCCGTATTTCTCATATACACATACCATAATAAGGCCCATCAAAACCCCGTATACAGCCTGAACCATATTGAAATGATATATACCGAAGAATAGCGATGAGAGTATGATTGCTGCCGGTACAGATACTTCATTACGTCTCATCCTGTTATATACAAGCCCTCTGAATACCAATTCCTCGGCTATCGGAGATATAATACCGTATAAGATTATTCCAAGCATAAGAGGAAGTGCAAACTGTCTCTTAGCCAGCTCATTGTATGATTCCACACTTCCTGTCAGTCCGATAAGCGACAAGAGAACATTAAACATAAGTGCCGAAAAAAAACCCAGAAATATGCATTTAAGATACCTTGCAAGATTTCCGTCACCGGATACAAGCACCGGCTTCTCACTGATAAATGCAGGGATTTGGGCTACCGAGGCTATTATAATAACAACCGTTCTTATAACTGCATTGATCACTGTTCTGTTATTTGATATGTATTTCGCATACTCTTCCGACTTATCCGCAATACCGTTAAGTGCCGCTCCGGCTAAGCCGGTAAGCAGGCCTACATATAACATATATATTATGACGGGGCTTATTAAGCCGAAAGCTCTTAACCATAGATTCTCCTCGGCCTTTACATCTTCTTTGATCCTTGCACTTACGGGATTAAGCCGGGGCATATTATTCTTGTTTTTGTTATCTGATTCTTTCATAAACGCTTGACATCTTATCCGCTACGTAATATAACATACATAGTTTAATAACAGCTAGGGGAGCATATTGCTGAGATAGAACATTAATATATTAATTATTTGTTCTGACCCTCACTACTTGATCCGGATTATACCGGCGTAAGGAAGCGACTATATATCTATCTGAGTGGGCCTATGCCTGTATGATAGAAATATGTATCTGCGATTCCTCCCCTACACATAATATACGGGAGGTTTTATTATGTCCACATTTTTTGCCTATTCGGAAGATGGCTACTACTCATTAACCCAGGCCGGTATTGTATTATTTATTGCAATAGCCGCAGTTCTTATTCTCTTGGTATCATTCCTTAAGCACACGCTTACGACAGATACCGCTGCTGATGCAGAGAATTCCAAGGCCGCAGAAACCGGCAAATCCTTTTTCTCAACCAAGCAGTTAATATTCAGCGCCGTTTCATTGGCAATAGCATTTGCTCTGTCATATGTTAAGTTACTTCATATGCCATGGGGCGGTTCGGTAACTCTGTGCTCTATGTTCTTCGTTGCATTTATCGGTTACATGTATGGTCCCAAGATCGGTCTTACATGCGGACTTGCTTACGGAATACTCCAGTTTATCCAGGGTGGTGGCGGTTATATCCTCTCGCCCATGCAGGTTGGTTATGATTACATCCTTGCATTTATGGCTCTCGGTCTTTCAGGATTTACCTCAGGCAAGAAGAACGGCCTTTTAACCGGATATATCATTGCCATTGTTGCCAGAGGAATATTCCACAGCATAGGCGGATATATATACTGGATGGATTACATGCCTGATAATTTCCCGGCATCACTTACAGCCGTATATCCTATTTGTTATAACTTCGCTTATATTCTTATCGAAGGTGCCATAACAGTGATCCTTATTTCGCTTCCTCCTGTTAAGAAAGCTCTTAACCAGGTTAAGCAAATGGCTCTTTCCTAACATTTGATTGTTTTTCTTAAAGCAAATGAGTATAAGAGGCGCTCTGTTACTTCCTTATCAAGGATACGACACAGCGCCTCTTCATAATAGTCAAGCTGTGTCTTATATCTCTTAATAAGTTCTTCCTCAGATTTCACCGAATCGGTTTTATAATCAAGCAATACAATATGGTCATCTTCAATAAAGAATACGTCTATTATTCCCTGTATAAGCACTGTTTCCGAATCTGGAAAGCCGTTTCCTAGCCTGTCGGCGGATATTCCGAGTACAAACGGCTTCTCCTTATAGAGTTTACCCATGGCGGCCGCCTTTGACATACGCTTTCCGATATCGGATGTTACGAATTCTACAACCTTGCGCTTATCAACCAGTTCATAGTCAGATTGTTTAATGGCATTTCTCTTAACGGCTCTGCCGATCTGCTCATTAAGTAACGATTCATCAAACTCTCCTTCATAAGTGTAATCAATCAATTCCATCACTCTGTGAACTGCACTTCCGACAGCGGCACCGCTTATTGATTCCTCATTTTCCTTAGCAAAAGCAGGGATATAGGTATCGCTTACCTCTGTCCTAAAGAACTCATTCGGAATGTCATATTCCTCTCCCTTAAGTATGCCATCATGGATGGATGCCATCTTAAGTTCGGATACCGAGGTCTTGGTGTAGAGATTATCCAATTCCTTGTGTGGATATTTAAATATGATTTTATTTCTTAGTCTATTTGTGATCTCAACATCTTGTTGCGACACTTCTGTCATTTTCCGTTTGAATGACTCCCTTCTTATACCCTCATTTCCCAGACTGTTGTACTCTGATGAAGCGATATCTTCTGGGTTATATACATGCACAGAGCATTGACCGTTCCAGTCATCATTTCCTCTTGTCATCATCAATATATCGTAGTTGGACTTGATGCTCTTTCTTTCTTTAACAGCAGTTATTGTATCCGAATTATTTACCGCTTCGAGTTCCTTGTCACTTATTACTGCGGACATTAATAACTTCTGTTCTGCTCTTGTCATGGCAACATACAATACCCTCATCTCTTCTGATATAGTATCTTTTGTTATCAATCCGGAGATATGACGCTTTCTTAAGTCGCGTACCTTGATTCGCCTTACGGGATCAATATAATCCAGGCCTATTCCGTATTCGTCGTGGAAGATAAGGTCATTTTTGCTGTCCGTGAAATTGAATTCTTTATTCATGGATGCAAGGATACATACAGGGAATTCCAGACCTTTGCTCTTATGCATGGTCATAATTCTCACCACGTCCTCATTCTCGCTTAAGGTCATCACTTCTCCTTCATCCGATTCGTACTTATGAAGTCGTTCAATATACCTGCAGAAATCGAATATTCCCTTAAATCCGTCACGGCAGAAGCCTTCAGCCTTATTAAGCAAGGCGGACGCATTGGCTTTTCTCTGTAATCCGGCCGGAAGGGCGGATACATGTTCTATGTAGTCATATTTATCATATATGTATCTTATCAATTTATATACGGGTGTATAAGGAACCATTGCCCTTATATCCGTTAGATTTCGCATAAATACAGAAGCCTTATTTGCCGCCTTATCAATCTCTTCACCCGTTATTCCCTTCTGTATAAGCTCGGTTACTTTAGGATGATTGTTAAGCTCCTCCGTACTTGCAAACAATTTAAGACCTTCGTATAAACTTCCTCCGACCTTTTTAAGCAATACTGTCTCATTCTCATCAAAGCCGCCGAATACTGATAATAACGATCCGTATAACTCAATTTCGTTGTACGGGTTATCGATTGTCTTAAGATAATTAAGAATCGTCACTATCTCCGTTGTATTAAAATATCCGCTCTTTGACGGTGTATGAACCGGTATGCCTTCGGATTCGAACACTCTCCTGATTTCATCCATATTTGCAGGAATGGTTCTCATAAGTATGACAATGTCTCTGTATCTGCACAACCTTCTTTGTTTGGTACTTTTATCAAATATCATCTGTTCTTTAAGCAATCTCTTAATCCTTGCTGCTAACATACGGGCTTCTTTTTCGGGCTTACTTACTGTGTCGTCTTTGTCATTAACAAGTAGCATAAGCTCACTTGAATAATCCGTATCATCCGAAGGTAATTCATCATAAGTCTCCCCGTAATTAAGTCTGTTAAGCTCATCATAGTCGACTCCGCCCCATTCTCTGTCCATAATCTTCTCAAATACGGCATTTACCGTATCAAGAACCTGACGTCTGCTTCTGTAATTGGCAGACAGATCGACCCTTCTAAGCTTATCTCCCCGGGGCGAATACTCCGAATACTTCTCCATAAACAATCTCGGATCCGCATTACGGAAGCGATATATGCTTTGCTTAACATCGCCGACCATAAATCTGTCATATATTCCGTCATCTTCACCGGATATGCTGTGAATCAACAACTCCTGCGTCTTATTTGAATCCTGATACTCATCTATCATTAATTCCCTGTATGCCTTTCTGTAATCCAAGGCCACCTGCGTGGGAACATATCTATCCTCCTGCTTGCTGAGCATTATTCTAAGCGCAAGGTGCTCTATGTCCGAGAATGTAAGAATTCCTTTTTCGGTCTTTTTGTTTGTAAATCTCTCATGATAGAGCATAACTATATCCAAAAGTGCATTAATTACCCTGTTATTGCTTTCCATGCACTTAACAAGCATAGCTTCATCGGGAATCTTCCCGGGAGCGAAAACCCCATTAATTAAATCTTTATATAAGTTTCTGACATCCTGCGCCTTTTTCTTTTCTTCCTGATCGCAAGAGGTCTTACCGGGCAATTGCGGCCATTTTACGCCCTGTTTTGCCAGTTCCGTCAGTCCGTAGTAATCTCCGTAATCACTCAATCTTCTGATTATCTCTTCATCTTCATCGCATATTCTTAAATACTCAATCGGTCCCTCTTCACATAAACGACGGAATTCCTGCAATTTTAGAAGAGCACCTGCTATTTTGTCGTCAATTTCAGCAAGAGTTGCTCTAAACCACTCTGTTTGTGCTATTACAGTCATATCGGCCGCAGCATAATCCTGCCTTCTTTGCTCTATATATTCTTCTATAAACGGCGCTTTATCCGCCTCATCATATACGGATAATATACTTCCTCTTATTTTCTTTAGATTATCCTTATTCTCAAATCTTCCGAGGAAGTCTTCCAAATACTCGATTCGATGCCCATTCTCTGTTGTTTCTTTACTAAGGATCTCTTCCAAAACTTCATCAAGTGCTTCATCAGCAAGCTCCATGACCTCTTTGGTATCGGCAACTCGAAATCCCGGTTCCAATCCTATTTCCGTGAAATTATTGCGAAGAATATTCATACAGAAACTGTCTATGGTGCTGATCTGTGCATTATAGATCAGACTCGCCTGTTTCTTAAGCCTCTCATTATCAGGATTCTGTTCAATAAGTCCGTTAATTGCTTCGGCTATTCTGGCGCGCATCTCGCCTGCGGCGGCTGTTGTGAATGTAAGCACAAGTATCCTGTCTATATCAACCGGATCTTTTTCATCCATGATCCTTCCGATTATTCGCTCGACCAATACCCTGGTCTTACCGGAACCCGCTGCAGCCGAAACCAGAATATTACAATCTCTAAGTTCTACTATTTCACGCTGTTTATCGCTTAATTTAGGCATTGTTTCCCTCTTTGGCATTTAATTTATCTTTCATAAGACTTAACAGTTCTTCATCGGAAGGCGCATCTGTTACCTGCTTGCAAGCCCCGGGCATATGTATGTCAAATCCGCATATACCGGCGAATTTACAGTATGTACATGAGTCGCTTTTGTTTACACCCGAACCTATTATCTTGGGATCTGCGGATATATCGCCCGATGCCATTCTTTTGGCCGTCTCTAGCAGCTTATAGTCCGCATATTCCGATATTACTGCCATATCTTCTCTGCTCATCACTTCAGAGTTCTTTTTATAACTGCCGTCTTTTTTTCTGCTCACGCAAATAACATCTGAATCCTGAGCACCTGAATTATCCAGGCTTAATACCACATCGTCATCATCATCTATAATACCTCTCTGCCTAAGACTTGTGATTATCAGCTTATTTACTGCTTCATCGCTTATATCGCCTTCAGCCTCAACGACAGGATCATTTATATGGTAATATAACATAGCGGCCGGAATTATATTCTTATCCGGGAACTTCTCTTTCATGGCTTCATAAGCGCCGTTCATATATACAACCATCTGTAATTGACGGCCCTCATACAGATTAAGCAATGAGAAATTCTTATTTCCCGACTTATAATCAATAACCTTAAGCATCAGCCCCTTATCGGTATCCGCAACATCCAGTCTGTCAATCTTTCCGGTTAATTTGACGCTCACATTATTGTCTTTAAGCGATCTGTCAAATTCATATTCATATTCGTATGGCACAAAACTGCTCTTCCTTAACTGATAGGCAATGGTCTTAACCGTCTTAAGCATTACGGCCTTCATTCTGGACACAATATATTTATTTGATTCACTTTCAAACAGTATTGCATCCGTGTATTTAACGCTTTCCTTATCAACTGCCTCATCTATGAGGCTTACAGCTGTTTCATCGTCAAAGTCAAACCAGGTTAGACCTCTGGATTTAAGCAGATCCGTAAATATCTCCAAAACACCATGGTATATAGTACCCATATCGGTGGATTCTATTCCGTAGCGTTCTCTTTCCTTAAGTCCCATTGTATATTGCAGGAAATACGAATATGCACATGCAGCATATTTCTCTATTCTGCTTACGCTTGCATATATACCGCTTCCGTACAAAACAGCCGCAATTTTATCGTCAAGTCTCGCATTTTCAAACCTTTTAAATGCATTTTCAAGCATTCTGTCAGCAAATCCCGTATCCTCTGACACAATCGGATATAACTGCCTTAATTTCTTCTCATCATCTTCATTTGCCGTTCCTGATGCATATTCCCTTATATAATCCGCATATGCAAGCTTAGCCTCTTTATACGAACCAATACAATCAGGCATTATAGCCGTTACCTCTCTTTGCATAAGGCTAGGGAATAGATTGCGTATATGATTAAGCATATACGAAGGCTTAAGAGCGTTTAACTCGTTATCTGTAAGAACATAGGACAAATAAAGACGTTTTGAGGGTTTGCACAGATTGGAGTAAAGATAGAATCTGTCAATATACGCCTGTTGTCTGGGACTTGGAGCCAGTTCAACATCATATCCGCACAAGAATTCTCTGTCAGAATCGGATATTATTCCGCCAACACCGGTACTCTTAGGTACCCAGCCATCGTTTAGACCTAAGAAAAAGAGGTATTTTACCGATTTAAGCCTTGTCCTTTCCATATCACCGACAATTACCCTGTCTACACTTTGAGGTATTGTTCCGACTTTAATTTCAGCCATACCTGCTTCAAGCAATTTATAGAATTCAAAAGGGTCCAATGACTCAGAACCTATTAAAGCATCGATCTGTTCAAGCAACTCGCATATATACCGGTATATTTGGGCGTATTCTCTGCCTTCTGCATATTCGCCAGCTTCATTAAACATTTGCTCATAAACCTTAAGTTTCTTATCACAATCACTTCTTAAAATGAATTCATACAAAGCTTTGACATATGTTGAAGCACTTAAATTCTTCTTAATTGCAATGCCCGTATCCGTAAACGGAGCTAAAATGTCATTAATGTGTTCTCGCAATTTATTTAGCGAATCAAGTTCTGACAGATCATCCCCTGACTGTCTTAACTTACGTGTCTTCTTGGCAAAAGGCTTATTATAAGCCGCTCTGCCTCGTATTCCGGTCTCCGTGATATAGTTATCAAGCCTGTCTATATCTTCATCATCCATTTCCGCAAATCCCGTCTTAAGCATTCTGAATACGCAATCATAGTCATAATCCCATACAAAAAGTCCTAAGGCCGCCTTTATATACTCAATAAACGGGTTCTGCTCTATATGTCTGTTTCTGTCGAAATATACCGGAATATCATATTCTTCAAATACTTCCTCGAATTCGCTTAAATATGCATCAGGATTGCCTGTTATAACGGCAATATCTCTGTAATACGCATTCTCATTTACAATAAGTTCCCTTATATCCGATGCCAAAGTTCTGACATCTGCGCGAATATTCGGATTCGCACTTAAGAATATATTGTTACATGCGTTATTATATTGTGCCCCGTCATATCTGTAGAAGTGTTCTTCCATGAAAGACAGTTCCGGAGACGACTCATATCTGTAAGCAGTCTTCATCGGAATAATTTCCGTCTCATAACCGTGATCTTTCGCAAGCCTCTTAAGTGATAAATATGTCTTATGTGTCAGTGCAAAAATATCTGATTCATTGACTATTTCGGTCGACAGTTTATCAGAATCAATCGTCAGCGTAAATATCACATCTTTGGCTACATCCATTATTGCTTCAAGTACCCTGTTTTGGACGGGAGTAAACCCTGTGAACCCATCAAATATGACAATACTGTCTTTAACTGTTACCGACCTGTATATATCCTCTGCCAATATGTCCATGGACTCCTCGGTAGTGATATATTTCTCTTTTATATACTCTTTGAATTGTACGTATAATACGGACAGGTCGCCGAGTTTATTAGCAAGTGTTATTCTATTACCCTCCCTGGCATATCGCACCAGCGATGTTAATTGTTCATCATTTACTCCGTATTGCATGAATTCGGATATGGCGGATTTGACTTCATGTATATAACCCGGCTTATTCAGTTTACCTGCAAGATACGGAATACGATCCGCAACCGCATCAGCACATTTACGGAGAATAAGATTCTTTCCCGTATCATCAAGTACAGGTCTGTCCGCTCCGCCCGTCTCTTCAAATACCCTGTGAGCCAATCGCATAAAGCTTAAGACCTCGATATTCATGATTCCGCCGCGCTTACTCTTAGCGACAAAATCAGCCTGCGTCTGCATGGTAAACTGGTCAGGAACAATTACTAAGTAAGACTGCTCCGGATTCTCCGTTGCAGCCTTACTTATAACATCACAAATATATGCACTTTTACCGGAACCTGTTCTTCCTGCAATTATTTTAACAGACATCTGTCATCCTCATTTCTTGGCCTTATATACCGGATCTGCGGGGAATCCGCCCTTAAGCCTCTGCATACAATTCGGAAGAGCTTCTTTACTGTCGCCCCAATCCGCATCTTTATTGCGATAATCGAATTTCTCTATAAGCCACGACACATCATCATAGAGTTTATTCATACGTTCTTTCATAACCGGAATCATGCAATCCGCGAATTCTCTTTGCTTATCCTCACTTAAATGCCTGCCCGCGTATTCCAATAAATCCGCAAAATGTGGCAGACAGAAAGCCTTGCTGTTTCTGACACGATTGTTAAAATCAGCATCCTTATCATACATCTCAAAGAAAGTCTTTAGATACCTGTCATAATGCTCCTTGAATCCGTTGCATATATAACAGCTGTCTTCTATACTTCTTACCCATTCCGTTACGGAGTTGGATGAATCCGCACGATTCTTGCCAAGCATCCTTGTTATACCTCCGGCAGAAGGCTTATATCCGTCAAACGCTTTGGTTGCCTGTTCATTAATCCGCTTCATATGCGTCTTCATAATCCACGCATTACCCAAAGTATTGCCGTAATCATACATTTTCTTAAAGTGTGCTCTGCAGAACCCCGCCTTGTCGGTCTGTTCTCTGACATCACTCTCCATGTATGACGAGCCGGATCCCAATACGAAATCCATAAGATCCTGTTCTATCTGCCTCTCAATATAGCAAAAAGGGCATTCACTTCCCGCATTGATCGCATCATTTATAGGTATGTTGTATAACTTCTCTTTCATCTGTAATCCCCGTATGGCTGTATTGTTACATACGCTATTGGTTTATTTTACCATATATATCATCGCTTTCATATAGGTAAACGATAGTATTTGTGCTCTAAATAGCGCTGTATACAATATGTAGCGGTTGAGAAATGGCGTAAAAATGTGTTATATTGTCTATTGTCCATATTAGTCAATATTCATTGCGGACCATCAGTTATATTCATTTTCAGGGGATAGGGAGTATAAATGAACGAGAAATTCTTCGATCTTAAGAGCGAGAAACAGGATAAGATGATAAATGCCGCTTTGCATTTATTCGCCGATAACGGCTATAAACATGCAAGTACGGATGATATAGTAAGAGAAGCCGGTATAAGCAAAGGTCTTCTGTTCCATTATTTTATCAACAAAGAAGGCCTGTATTCGTTTTTAACCGATTACAGTGTCAAATACCTTCTTTTTGAGTTCGACAGATCCATAGGAGAAGAAACCGAGTTCTTTGCATTCTGGGATAAATTGGAAAACGCCAAGGCCGGTGTGCTTCGTAATTACCCGTATATGTATAAGTTCATCGACAGATGTTATAAAGAGTCCGATCCGGATATAAAGGCCATGAGCGGCGATGCACTTAAGCGCTACGAAACAGCCATAAACGCATATCAGAACAAGTTGTCATCTCCTTCGGTCAGAAACGGAATCAGTATTTCGCAGTTGCAGTCACTTATTAAATATACCGTTGACGGACTTACGTCAGAGCAATTATCTTCAGGTAAACCCAATCCCGAACAGCTTTATGCGAATATTTCCGAGTACATCAGATTACTTAAGAATCTTACGGTAGTATAAATATGAAAACGGCACGTGTTACCACGTGCCGTTTGTTTTATATAATTAGGATCTATATTACACTTCGAAATTCACACCTGTAGGCTCAGCCTTATCTTCCTGATAATCATAATCCTTACCGGGTAAAACGGCATTTAACAGAATACCGACAAGCGAACCGATTGCAAGTCCTGAGAGGCTTATAGTAATCTCACCTACACTGAATGCAATAGCTCCTGCCTCTGAATAGTTGATTCCTATGGAAAGAACCAGTATAAGGGCACCTATTATGGTATTTCTGCTCTTTGAGAAGTCTACCTTATTCTCTACCACATTACGTACACCGACGGCTGATATCATACCGTAAAGTACCAGTGATACACCGCCCATTGTTGCAGCCGGCATACAACTTATAAGAGCCGACAACTTCGGGCAGAAAGAAAATGCAATGGCAAATATGGCTGCAAGTCTGATCACAAGGGGATCAAATACTCTTGTAAGTGTAAGCACGCCCGTATTCTCACCGTAAGTGGTATTAGCCGGAGCACCGAATAATGATGCAACCATTGTTGCAAGACCATCTCCGAGAAGCGTTCTGTGAAGTCCGGGATCTTTAATATAGTTAACACCAACAGTTGAAGAAATAGCCGATATATCTCCGATATGCTCAACCATTGTCGCAAGTGCTATAGGAGTGATCGTAATCGCTGCCGTAATAAGAAGCGATGTATCGGCATTACCTACCAGAGAGAACACTGTTCTGTTCCACTGAATCGGAACACCTATCCAAGCAGCTTCCTTAACAGGTGTAAAATCAACCAATCCTGCAATTGCTGCTACAGCATACGATACTATAACACCAAGTATAATGGGGATAATCTTAATCATTCCCTTGCCCCAGATGTTACATACAATAATAACTACGATTGCCAACAGAGCTATCCACCAGTTGCTTGCGCAATTACTTATTGCCGATACGGAAAGGTTAAGACCTATGGCAATAATGATGGGGCCCGTAACTATCGGCGGGAAATACTTCATAACCTTTGAGGTTCCGAATGCCTTAAACAAACCTGCTAAGATTACATATAACAATGCCGAACATGCAACACCGAAACATGCATAGGGAAGCAGATCGGCTTCACCCGCAGGTGCTATAGCGGCATAGCCCGCCAAGAAAGCAAAGGAAGAACCTAAGAATGCAGGAACCTTACCCTTACTTAAGAAATGGAATAACAACGTTCCGAGACCTGCAAAAAGAAGTGTTGTCGATACGTCAAGTCCAGTTATTACCGGTACCAGTACCGTGGCTCCGAACATTGCAAACATATGCTGCAAGCCAAGCACGATAACCTTGGGGGTTCCAAGGGACTTGGCATCGAATACAGCATCAGGTGCGTTTTTCTCTTTTGTACTCATTTGCTCCCTCCTTGATATATAGGATTTTTTCTTAAATATAGTATATTTATTTATTCTCATAGTCAATACCGTAACCACAATATTTCCAGTTAAATTAAGATTTAAGCACTATATCTTGTGTTTAAATCGTACACGAATTGTTCCAATCCGATATTGTTTTTTGACATAAAATGCTGTAGAATAACGATATAGAAACATTTGGGGATTACAACAGGAGACCAGTTATGGGAAAATTGATTAAGAAATTGCTTATTACATTCTCCATTATCACGGCAGTTGCAGGCGCTGCTTATTGCATCACCCGTTTCCTGCTTGCTACCGACGATACATCCGGAACAGATATGGAGACAAGACACGGTATCAGACACGAGCCGGTGAAGCGTCATTATACCAAGCTTACACTTCCCGATGCATAGATCAGGGAATTGCCATAGCATATAATATCAAAAAGCACCCGTCAGGGTGCTTTTTTGATATCATAAAGGCTTGTTTTAACTTAATGTGTATTATTTGCCGTCTCTGGCTTTCATGGCTCTTACAACCTCTTCTTTGAGGTCTCTTGCCTTATCCTTGATTCTGGGACTTGCCGAAGGCGACTGCAACAGTCCTGCAATCATTTTGGCACTTACTTCGAAGTGGCCCTGCTGCATTGCAAGGCTGCCGATAAGATAATCAACAGTTGCTTCATCCATTCCGCACATAGGGAAAGATTCGCTCTGTCTGGCTGCAATGAATCCGTCATAGGCATTCATTAGGAATTCTTTCTCCAGGCTTCTGGCCTGCTCTATGGCTGCATTTACAGCCTCTTCCGATGCTTCAAGTTCCTCTGCCCAGCTTCTGCATAACCAGCCTGCACGCAGACATATGTATGCCTTCTCACTGGCCTTGGCGTTCTTAACTACCGCATTGGCAAGGGCTAACTTATATCTTCCGAGTGCCAAATCATACGAATATATTCCCTGAGGCTCAGGCTGTGGCTTATAATTGGCCGATATCTTATCAAGTATTGTCTTACGCTGCACGGGAGTTACAGGCTTGAAATATCTTGTAACTGCAGTAAATCCGCACTTGGGGCAGGAAATTACATCATACTTAAGAGGCTCTATTCCCTCAAATCTCTGACGTAAATCCATATCCATGCTTACCATCTTGGCCTTACCCGTACGTAACGCACGATTCTTAAATGTATTGGAACATATAGGACACTCATGTGTCTTATCAAGAAGCATCTCCGCTTCTATCATCTCGGGAGTCTTAACTTCTTCCTTGAGTTCCTCTTTACCCGAACCCGATTTAGACTTACCGTTATCAAACAAGCTTACTCCGCTTAATCCGCCGAGTCCCAAATCTTCCAATCCTGAAAAAATCCCGTTATCCATCTTCTTCCTATACCTCAATTCTTTCTGTAAATAATCACTCGCTTTTGGGCAAAACGAATGAGCTCTTAAGCGATACTATCCTGTTAAATACAGGCGCTCCCCCTGTCGAATCCTTAAGATCCACACAATAGAATCCGTTACGCACAAACTGGAATCTGTCTTCCGGTGCTGCATTCTTTAACGCTTCTTCAAGATAACAATCTTTCTTAATCTCTATGGAATTCGGATTAAGATTAAGGCTGCCGTCTTCGTTGTATACACCCTTCTCTTCATCTATCAGATTCTCATAGAGCCTGCACTCTGCCTTGATTGCGCTTTCGGCATCCACCCAATGAATGGTTCCCTTGACCTTTCTTCCGTCCGGACTGTTACCTCCGCGACTCTCCGGATCGTAAGTACAGTGTACTCTTATTATCTTACCCGATTCATCTTTGTCACATGATGTGCATGTAACAAAGTATGCATTCATAAGGCGAACTTCATTTCCCGGGAAAAGTCTGAAATACTTACGTACCGGCTCCTCCATGAAATCATCCCGCTCTATATACAATCTCTTGGAGAACTTAACCTGCCTGTCTCCCAATGACTCATTCTCAAGATTATTGGGAACCGTAAGTAACTCCGTCTCTCCTTCGGGATAATTGTCTATAACCAATTCAAGCGGATCAAGTACCGCCATCATTCTGGGTCTGCTTACCTTAAGATCTTCTCTTATACAGTACTCAAGCATTGCATAATCCGATGTTGAATTAGCCTTGGATACGCCGCTTAACTCAATGAATTTGGCTATTGATTCGGGGGTAAAGCCTCTTCTTCTTAAAGCAGCTATCGTCACAAGTCTCGGATCATCCCAGCCGTCCACAATGCCGTCTTCAACAAGTCTCTTAATATATCTCTTACCCGTTACAACATTGCTTAAATACATCTTGGCAAATTCGGTCTGCTTGGGTGCCTGCTCCGGCTTATCCTTGTATCCGACTTCAATTAACACCCAGTCATATAACGGTCTGTGATCTTCAAATTCAAGCGTACATATTGAATTGGTTATTCCCTCGATCGCATCCTCTATCGGATGAGCGAAGTCATACATCGGATAGATGCACCACTTATCCCCTGTATTATGATGATTCAAATGTGCCACTCTGTAAATAATGGGATCTCTCATGTTGATATTGGGAGATGCCATATCTATCTTAGCCCTAAGCACCTTACTTCCGTCAGGGAATTCTCCGTTCTTCATTGCTTCGAATAACTTAAGATTCTCTTCCGGCAAACGGTCTCTTGCAGGATCGTCCTTGCCGGGCTCGGTAAGTGTTCCTCTGTATTCCTTAATCTCATCGGCACTTAAATCCGATACATATGCCTTGCCCTTACGTATAAGAGTAACCGCATCCTCATACATCTTATCAAAATAATCCGATGCGAAATACAGATGATCCTTCCAATCTGCTCCCAGCCACTCAATATCAGCTTTAATCGAGTCAACAAACTCTGTTTTCTCCTTGGTGGGATTGGTATCGTCGAATCTCATGTGGAATTCGCCGTTATACTGTTTGGCCAAACCGTAGTTAAGAAGTATGCTCTTGGCATGACCTATATGCAGATAACCGTTGGGCTCAGGCGGGAAACGTGTGACAACCTTATCATACACTCCTTCCTTAAGATCCTTATCTATCATCTGCTCTATGAAATTTCTGCTCTCTGTACTCATATATATTTAATTACCTTCTGACTATTAAGATGTCGTAACTTATATTTTATTACGAAAGTACTTCCTTCGTCAAATGCCGCATATGCCTTAAACGCATACTCACAGATACTTGGCTTCGAATTCATCCTTCGGCATCGGCTTATCGAAATAATAGCCCTGAACCATTCTTACCTTCATGCCTTCCAATACTTCGTACTGTTCCTTACTCTCTATACCCTCAACACAGATATCTACATCAAGAGCGTAAGCAAGTTCGCCTATCATTCTGATAAACGATCTGTGATACTCATCGGTTGCCAGTTCCCTTACAAACGACTGATCCACTTTAATCACATCAAAAGGAATCTCTCTTATATGATTAAGTGAAGAATAACCCGTACCGAAATCATCAAGTGCGATTCTCACTCCGAGTTCTCTTATCTCAGCCATGATATTCTTCATTCGTTCCATATCGTTGATTGCAAGGCTCTCTGTAACCTCAAGGGTAAGATTACGGGGGTTAAGGCCAAGTTCATCTATGGTCTTACGTATAGTATCCACTATATCATCCTGCATAAGCTGTACAACCGAGAGGTTGACATTGACTTTGTACTCCGGATGACCGTTGTCATTCCACTTCTTACATTCTCTGCATGCTTCCTTAAGCACATAATCTCCGATTGGATTGATCAGTCCCAAGTACTCTGCAAGCGGTATGAAATCTGCGGGAGATATAAATCCGAGTTCATGTGAATTCCATCTTATCAAAGCCTCGGCACCCGTACATGTTCCGCCGTCTTTCTGAATATCCACTATGGGCTGGTAATATACCAAGAACTCATCAAATCCGCCGCCTGCTGCATCTCGCATGTTCTTCTCCATGTCCAGTCTCTTACCGGATTCAGACATCGCAACCGAACTGTTGTATTTGGCAACTCGATTCTTACCCGTCTTCTTTGCACTGTACATGGCGATATCCGCCTTACGGACAAGTTCCTCAACACTGTCACCTTCATCAGGGAATATGACAATACCCATACTCATAGTACAGTAATATTCACCGTCTTTAAGGTAGAAAGGTCTGGCAAAAATGCCCTTTATACCTTCTATTATCTCGTCGAAACGATCAAAGCTTCTCGGCGGTATAATCATGACGAATTCGTCTCCGCCCATTCTGTAACAATTCTCTTCTATTCCGGGTATACTCTTAATGGCATCCGAAATGTCCTTAAGAAGAATATCTCCGTACTGATGACCGAGACCGTCATTGATATGCTTGAAATCATCCAAATCCATATACATAAGCGCACCCTTAACGGAATGCTTCTTGGTCTCATCTATTATTCTTGCAAGATCTCTCTCACAGCATAATCTGTTAAGCAATCCGGTTAAGAAATCCGTATATGCCTGCTGCTCTATCTTACGCTGATAAATCTTCTTATCCGTTACGTCATATATCGCATATAATGCAACCGGTCTTCCGTCCACCCAGTGGATATCACTGTGATGAATCTCATACCATGCATCCTGATCGTAATCATAGTATTCCTGCAGGGTGTTGATCTCTGTCCTATTCTCCCAAATAATGGAATTAAGTTCTTCAGACATACTGTCCTGAGGGAATAAAGACTGCATGCGCTTATTTATAAACAAAGTCTCGTGACGAACCACATCGTTAACTATAACCGCGCATCCGACATGCTCAAGAATCTGCTCCAAAGATGCATATGAACTGATAAGCGAATTCTTCTGAACACGCTTCTCAAGTATATTCTGTAACACTCTTACGGCATCGCTTAAGAATTGAAGTTCATGAATCTGCCAGTTCCTGTCATTCTTGGTCTCTATAAATACCGCATACATATTGGTCACCTGACCGATTGTAATAGGCATTGCAATAAGCGCCTTAATACTTCCTTCCGCTACCTGCGGTCCGGGTTCCTTAAGAGGCGTTGCTCCGGATGATAAGATTATCGATTTCTTTCCTTCAAGGAAATCAAAGCGTTCTATATCAGTCGTAACGTTATAGACGGATTCCGCGCCTCTGCCTACATGTGAAGCAACGATATCCATCGTATCTTTACTCTGTCTTTCTTTGATCTTGAAAATATCCGATCTGTCTATTCCCAAATAGCCTGATGTGATACGTAAGAATTCACTCATTATGGATTCAACAGAACTGTCAGAATCCAGATATTTAAGTATTTCCGTAAGAGATTCCACTCTCTTAAGGCTCTCGGCCATCTCCTGTGCAGAGAATAACGCGCCTCGGCTTTTCTCCGCGTACTGTGCCAGAGCAATCTCTGCCGATATCCTGTAATCACCTATATCTCGAAGCGCATCCACGGAGCGCAGGAATTCCTTGGAACTTAAGTGTTTACTCATAACCTTAAGTTCATCCGGCAACTCATCCGCACTTTCGCATAACACGCCCGCAAAGAACCAGACTTCCTTACAATGACCCTCAAACTTAAGTCCAACCGCACCAAGTCTTATATACGGACTTAACGTATCTTCAACAATCTGATCTTCAATACTGTTAAGCGCCAGCCTGTTAAACATATCCGTAATCTGTTCATCGGTAGCGTATTTTCTTATAATACGCCTCTCTTCTTCAGTTCCCGTGAAGTCATTTATGATCCTGTCCGACGAATCGTAACTGCAGATATACAGTCTTGTAGCATCACTGAATTTCTCAAAAAAACCCGATACTTTGTCATGTTCAGTTGGCTTAAGTAATGTTTCTTTGGTCATATCGGTTGCAGTACCGCGCTACTTATGCATCTACGCTGTAGTTCGGTGCCTCCTTGGTTATCTGAATATCATGAGGATGTGATTCCTTTAATGAAGCAGCGGTAATCTTAACGAACTTACCTTCCTTCTTAAGCTGCTCTATATTCTGTACTCCACAATATCCCATACCACTTCTTAATCCGCCTAAGAGCTGGAATACGGTATCCTCTACAAGTCCCTTATAAGCTACTCTTCCTTCTACGCCTTCAGGTACGAGTTTCTTGGCATTTGACTGGAAATAACGATCCTTGCTGCCGTTCTCCATTCCGGCTATTGAGCCCATTCCTCTGTATACCTTGTATTTTCTACCCTGATATAATTCAAATTCTCCCGGGCTTTCCTCACAACCTGCGAACATGCTTCCCATCATACATACATTGGCACCAGCCGCAATGGCCTTGGTAATATCTCCCGAATATTTGATACCACCGTCTGCTATGATAGGCACTCCGTACTCATTGGCCACTTCATAACAATCCATAACAGCTGAGATCTGGGGTACACCGATACCCGCAACCACTCTGGTAGTACAAATGGATCCGGGACCCATACCTACCTTAACAGCATCGGCTCCTGCTTCAATAAGCGCTCTTGTGCCTTCGCCTGTTGCCACATTACCTGCAATAACCGCAAGATCAGGATATTTCTCCTTGATCATCTTAAGGCAGTTGATTACATTCTCCGAATGTCCGTGAGCCGAATCAAGCACAACAACATCAACCTTGGAATTAACAAGTGCTTCAACTCTCTCAAGCACATTGGCGGTAATTCCTATAGCGGCTCCGCATAATAGTCTTCCCTGCTCATCCTTGGCTGATAAGGGATACTTAATTGTCTTCTCAATATCTTTAATTGTAATAAGACCCTTTAAGTTGAAATCATCATCAACAATGGGTAACTTTTCTTTACGAGCCTTGGCAAGAATCTCCTTAGCCTCATCAAGTGTAATACCTTCCTTGGCCGTGATAAGGTTCTCACTTGTCATTGACTCCTTGATCTTCTTGCTGAAGTCTGTCTCGAATTTAAGGTCTCTGTTCGTGATAATGCCGACAAGCTTCTTGCCTTCCGTAATGGGCACACCCGATATTCTGAACTTGCCCATTAAATCATCGGCATCTTTAAGTGTATTCTCAGGACTTAAAGAAAAGGGATCGGTTATTACTCCGTTCTCGGAACGCTTAACCTTATCTACCTCATCCGCCTGTTCTTCTATAGTCATGTTCTTATGGATTATACCTATACCACCCTGTCTGGCCATGGCGATTGCCATCCTGTGCTCGGTAACCGTATCCATACCCGCACTCATAAGCGGAATATTCAACTTAATCTTCTTGGTAAGATATGTCGACACATCAATAGCGTTAGGTACGACATTTGCATATGCCGGAACCAACAACACATCGTCAAAGGTTATGCCTTCCTTAATAATCTGACCCATTTTTCTCCTCCTAAATCAATCCTTATATACCTTGTGGGGTGCACCGTTATATATGGCTTTGTAAAGGCGCTCGTCAGGCTCGATAATAAGCTTTCTTGCACCGTCATATATCATTACATACATTCCGGACCTGTTATTGTCATCTCCGGAAGAATAATTCTCACATTTAAGATTTCTGCCTGCATAACCGTCCAATCTGTGGCTGTCTATCGGGGCCATTATCTCAAGTTTGGTTAAATCTATCTCCGTAATATGCTTTCTTTTCTGCTTATCATATATCACATCGATATCCATTTCCTTGTCGGTAAGTGCGTATTCGTACTCAATATTAACGCGAAGACCTATAAAATATGCCCCCGCGCCCAAAGCAATCGCTAATATAAGAGGTAATAATCCCAGAACGCCCGAAAGGCCGAGAAGTGCACACAGTACGGTCAACACCCATAACAGTATCTTACACAGATTCAGTCCCGTCTTCTCCTTAACCGGAACCAGTAATTCGACATGCTCGTTCATCTTAATCCTCACATTTAGAAAATCAATAGATTATTAGGCTAATTCTATTACAGATTCGCCCAAAAAACAATAGAAATTAGGTACCTTTATACATATTTTAGAAACGCCAAAAGCTTAATCAATATTGATTAAATACTTGATAAATTTGACCGCATTTTCGGTATTGCTTCCCTCAGGTACTACTCCTATATACACAGATTCATCGGTATCGTCAAACCAGCCGTATTCCTTAATCTTGTCACAGTCCGTAATCTCTATTCCCGACTTCTCTTCATGCCTGGGTGAATCCGGATTATCAACCGCATCTATTGAATCATCCGGAACCATTCCGATAAATATCTTATCCCGATCAACAATGCTTTCGTCCTCAAACAGTTCGTTAACGGGGGTGAAGTAGCCTCTGTCTGCCAAATCTCTAAATGCACTCTCTGTTGCAATAATAATATCCGTCTGCTGCGTTGCGACGGTTACGTAGAGTTTCTCTCTTGACTGAATATCTAAGGTCAAATCATCCGCAGAGAGCGTATATCCTCCGTCTATCTGCACTTCATGCTTATCATCCATCTCAAGGATCAGATTAAGATCCGCACCCATGCTTAAATAGTCAGCTTCGAAATCTCCCCCAGCCACGGCTATTCCGAGCCCACAGTCTTTAGATGTGATAATCGATTTAACCAGTGAAGATATCACAAGAATCGCAACAATAGCACCGATTACATACCACTTGTAGTAATATGCATAGTACTTAATCTTATATCCGGTGGATTTACCTTCTAATAATTTGCGTCTTTCCTGCGCTATTTCATCTCTTAAAGAATTGGTATTCTTCATTATTCCGGCTGCTCCTTAATAAGCGGCATATACGGATCCATCAGCTCATCCGTTATCTTCTTGCTTAATCTCTCCATATTGTCTACTCTTGCATCAATATCCTCACTTAAGACTCTGTGTGAATCATTTAAATCAGCAAGACAAGTACATATATATTCGTTGATATCCGGCGAGAAATGCAGGGTATCCATATAATTATTCTCGATATTTAAGATTATATCCTCATCATCCATGAAATAATAGAATCTGACGTTATCATGCTTAAGCAGCCTCTGCATACATAATTTGGTATCATGCAGATATATCTTTGTATCCCCTTCTCTGTATGCATTGTCCCACCATAACATCGAATACGGAGGCATATATATAATAAATGTCGTCTCGGGATGATCTGTCAGTTCTTTCTCAATAAGGTCAATATTGGCCTCGGCAATCTCTGCTCCGTCCTCATAATCCTTCATGGGTTCTTCATTCGGATGTCTTAAATACATGCCTGTGCACATGGCCAGGTTAAACTCCTTCCACTGCGCCCAGTTATATGACAGTCCTTCATCAAATCCCTCTTCAAATGATTTGGCGACCATATACGGAATCTTCTTAAACAACACATCTTTATTCCACAGATATTTAACATCATTAAAGAGATTATGGTCATACATATACATCGGACATCCCGTCTGCTTAAATGTTGTCTCGGGTTCAGACATAAACGCCGACGGATCCAGATTATAGAATACATAGTCAATCTTATTGCCGGATGCAAATGCCTCATCCAGCATGTAGCACAGATCAGCAGTTGCTCCGTATGAACGAATTGCTTTGACCGATGTGCATCCGAATTCTTCGTCAAACTGACGATTATTGAAATTCTCAGCAACCGATGAGCCCGCAATAACGGCGCTGTAGGTGAAATTGCGAAGGGTTCCGATACACTGATACTCCTTCTCATTAAGCACGGCCTTTAATGGCCTGATAGGCTTGTGATAGTGATAGAACGGATCAATAATTATCACCGCAAGTGCCGGCAGCAACAGTAAGGCGATGAAAAATATTAAAATTTGTTTTAACTTCTTGTTAGAGTTCATATACTGTTTAACTTGATTATCCGCAATTTATGGTCTACTTTGTCTATACCTGACCTTAGAAATTAAAGTATATAAACGTGCTTACCTGAGACAGACTTATTACCGAATATGCAAATACTATTGCAATAAACGGAATTATAAATCTTCTGTTCCTGCACTGTGTTCTTATATATGTGGCATTAGCCCGTGTTAATACAAATAAACCTATCGCTAACAGCACTATAAGCCAGATCACATTCATATATACCGCACTTCCTTCAGGCAGCATTCTCTCGGTAATCTGTGCCGGAATATAGAGTTCCGGCATATTCATGACAGTTCCGGCCATCTTGGGAAGATTACCCGTCCAACCCTTGATCAAATCCTTAAAAATACAGCCGGCTACCATAAGGTTCTCGCTTCTGAACGGAATTAACAGAAGGGTAAAGGTAATGTCGGTAAGCAATATTCCTATATACTTAGGCAATTTAATCGGATTAATATTATCCCACACCACTATGATTCCCGTTGCAATTCCCCATACAACATAGGTCCACGCAGCTCCGTGCCATAGTCCGCTTAATAAGAATACGACAAATACATTGATAAGCGTCCTTATCTTGCCCTTCCTGCTTCCTCCAAGGGGTATATATACATACTTGGTCATGAATCTTGTAAGCGTCATATGCCATCTGGTCCAGAGTTCCTTAAGTGTTGCGGATTTATACGGCGAATCGAAGTTGATCGGAAGTCTTATTCCGAACATAAGCCCTAATCCTATGGCCATATCCGAGTATCCAGAGAAATCAAAATACAATTCCATAAGATAAGCCGTCATAACCGCCACCGTAGAAAATGTGTCAAGCATCAGATAATTGTCAAATCCGTAATTCACTACGATTGCGAGCGTATCCGCAAGCAATACCTTCTTCCCAAGGCCTATCACAAAAGATATAACTCCTTCATGCATCATGTCGGCATTGAATTTCCTTGATTCATAATCCTTAAACTGCGACATGAATTCCGTATGAAGCACAATGGGGCCTGCGATTAACTGCGGAAAGAACGTAACGTATGCCATATAATCGATCAATCCGTAATGATCTGCCTCTCCCCTACCCCGGTCAATCATGTATGAGAGTTGTTGGAATGTGAAGAAACTTATTCCGAGAGGCAGAAGAATGTGCTTAAGATTATAGTCCGTCTTAAATACGGCATTGATATTTGATACAAAGAAATCATAGTATTTAAAATAAAACAAAAGACCCAGGTTAACCAAAACCCCCAGGCCCATTTCCGTATATCTGTGTATCAGTCCTTTCTCCAAGGCCAGACTGATTAAGTAATTAGCCAATATACTGGCGAGTATAAGTGCCAAATATGATACATTAAAATACCCGTAGAACCAAAGCGACATACCTGTAAGAAACAAGCCTGCCGCCTTATATGCTCTGACCTTATTAAGTCCGTACCATCCCAACAATGTCAGGGGAAGGAATAGGAATATAAAAATGTATGAATTAAATAGCATCTAAGTATTAAGCCCCTAATACCCAAGCGAGCCGTACATGGACAATACCATGCCGGCGCTTTCAATAAGCCCGGTTCCGCTGTCCATACTGCACTTCTGTATGTATTTGTGAGCTTCGTCCTCCGTAAGATTGTTGCGTTCCATCAGAATACGCTTGGCTGCATCAAGTATTCCCTGTTCTTTAGCCGTTCTCTTGGCAGGTCTTCTATTATTTGAACGTCTCCTGCCCGTCATGGACATACACATCATTTCTACAGTGTCAGTTAAATCTCCCACCACGAAGGGCATCGGGAGTTTAACTATGTCCGGTACGTCACATTCATCAAGTTTGGGCTTGGATGCAATCAACAGCAATTCAAACCCTTGGGGCATACACTCATATATCTCAAAATACGGCATGTCTTTATGCTTGTATGAAGTGATAATGATACCGCCATCCAAACCGTCCGCCGCTGCCAGCGCACCTCTGCCGCTGGTTGTTACGCTTGATACGGGAAATCCGTTTTTGACTAAGATGTTTCTGATGTTATTCGCATCATCCGGCCGGGGGAAAGCTACAATAATATTAGCTTCCATCTGCATTACTTACCCGTCTTTATTTATCTTAGTATCTGTCCAGATACTGGTCTATCTCCCACTGCGTTACCTGTGACTGATAATCCTGCCATTCACGTAGTTTAATATCCGTATAGCGCTTATAGAGTGTATCTCCGAGCGTCTGTCTGATAAGTTTATCCTTCTTAAGCTCTCCTACCGCATCTATAAGGCTCTTGGGAAGTGTATTGTCCGCTCTCCATCCTGTAAGCACCGATGCTGCCGGCATAATCTTCTCTTCAATTCCGTTTAATCCTGCAGCAAGGCAAACCGCTATTGCAAGATAAGGATTAGCCGAAGGATCGGGACTTCTTAATTCGATCCTTGCCTTATTCTCATCAGACACCGGAATCCTAAATAGGGTTCTGTCGCTGCCTGCAAGTCTTTTGTATGAATTAACCGTAGGATTGGTAATTGCGGTAATTGCCTTGATATGCTTAGCCAGACCCCCGAGGAAATAATATGCTTCCTTGGATAATCCGTATTTATCCTTGCTGTCATAGAATACATTCTTACCCTTCTTGGTAAGTGACATATTAAGATGCATTCCCGAACCGTTGCAATCAGTCTTGGGCTTAGGCATGAAGGTTGCATGCAGACCATGTCTCTTGGCTATTGTCTTAACCGCCAGTCTGAAAGTCTGTATATTATCTGCTGTATTTAATGCATCCGAATATTTAAAATCTACTTCATGCTGTGCGGGAGCCATCTCATGATGCGAAGATTCGACGAACAGTCCCATCTGCTCTAATGTAAGAACTATATCTCGTCTTGCATTCTCACCGAAGTCCACCGGACCACAGTCGAAATATCCCGCCTGCTCTCTTGTATCTGTAGTGGGCATGCCGTTCTCATCCGTATTAAACAGGAAGAATTCACACTCGCTTCCCACGTTGAATTCATATCCCATAGACTGCGCTTTATTGGTCACATTCTTAAGGATACCTCTGGGATCTCCTTCGTATGGATTACGCTCTATGTTGTATACATCACAGAACATTCTGGCCACTTTACCCTGTTGCGGTCTCCAAGGAAATATCTCAAATGTGGAAAGGTCCGGATACAGGTACATATCCGATTCACTCTCACTTCCGTAATCCTCAATTGCAGCTGCATCAAACATACACCCGTTATTTATTGCTTTTTCAAGTTGAGAAGACGTAACGGCCATGTTCTTTAATCTGCCGTATAAGTCCGTAAACTGCAGTCTTATGAACTCTACGTCGCTTTCCTCAACCATTCTTATGATATCTTCCTTTTTGTTCTTCATACATATCTCCCTTCGGATTATTTAATCATGATTTATCTGGTTGTTATTTCCTTTAATGCATTAATTAATTCATCCATTTCCTCATCTGTTCCGATGCTTATTCTAAGATGATTGCTTATGCGAGGCTTATTCCACCATCTTACATATATTCCCCGTTCCTTTAATGACGTGAATATCTCTTCTGCAGGAACGGTATCATGCGTAGCAAACACGAAATTAGATGCGCTGTCGGGAAAGTCAAATCCCAGCTGCTTAAGTATGGGCTTAACCCGCTCCCTTGTTGCTATCACCTTGGCTACGGTCTCCTTAAAATATGCCTCATCTTCAAGAGCGGCCGTTCCGGCTGCTTCCGTAAGTTTATTTATCGTGTATGAATTAATGGAGAACTTGACGTCATTTAAGTACTTAATTAAGGCCTTGCATCCGAAAGCCATACCGATTCTTACTCCGGCCATACTTCTTGATTTGGAGAATGTCTGAACAACCAGAAGATTGTCATATTTATCTATAAGAGGAAGCACTGACTTACCCCCGAAATCAATGTATGCTTCATCAATAATTACGATGCTGTCACTGTTATTACTGATGATATACTCAAGATCTTCAACCGATTTGAGCGCTCCGGTCGGTGCATTGGGATTGGGAATCACTATTCCGCCGTTATCCCTTATATAATCCTCCCTGTCAATTCTGAAATCATCCTTAAGCGGAATCACTTCATAGGGGATGTTATACAAATCTGCCCAAACGTCATAGAAAGAGTATGTGACATCCGGAAATATAATCGGTTTGTCGGAATTAAAGAATGTAAGAAAAGCCGTTGCAAGCACATCATCACTTCCGACTCCCACAAATACTTTGTCTTTGTCAATTCCATAGACTTCAGACAATTTGGCTTGAAGCGTCCCTCCGTAAACATCTGGATACTTACGAAGTGTATCTATATCAAACTCAGCCAACACCTTCTTAACCTTAGGCGACGGTGGATACGGATTCTCGTTCGTATTAAGCTTGATCACGTCTCCTGTCGGCTGTTCTCCCGGAACATACGGAATCACCTTACGTACATTATTCTCCCAGCTCATCCTGATCTCCATTCTTACTTATATTTATGCATTCACACTAACTTATATTTTTAGATATTTTGCCAAAAAAATCAAGTAAAAAGACTTGCCAATCGCTCTCCCTTAATATATAATTCTGATACTGTTCCTTTTGCGTATCATTGATCAAATGCATATATCGGTTATCGCTATAGGCCAATACAATTATGTTTTGACCTAAGGGGGTAATTATGTCTATGAAAGATATATTTGGCAGGTCCCGTAGGGGACCTTTTTTAATTCCTGCGTTTCAGACAGTTCTTATAATGTTACTGACTGCCTGTTTGCTTATACAGGCTGTGTTTCTGTCTCCTTTTGCGCATATTAAGGCACATGCCGAAGATGGCGAGAGCATAAGCGTTACATATCCGATTTATCACATGCATACAGGCAACAGCGGCAGCGGAGGCGGTTGTTATAATATTGCCAGAACCGGAACGCGCTCATACGAAGAACCTTGCGGTGGTACATTATACTACTGGGGTGATGATTGGGGCACTTCCGAATGTGACAGATGCGGTGCTTCGTACCACGGTGACAGAGGCGGAGAAAGCTGTCCTCATTCTGAGACAAGATATGAGAGTTATACATATTACGAGATAGGATGCGGTCACTCCACTTCAGAAGTCTTAGGCTATGTCACATATACCAGAGATACAACAAATTGGGCCACGGAAGTCCATGTAACAATGGAAATAACCAATTACGGAATGACTCTTACCGATGAACCTTATGTAATAAACGGAACCGGTTCTGCTGACGGAGAATTCACTCTTACCGAGAACGGTACATACACATTCTATGTGGGTGCTGACCCCAATTCAAATACGGGTGGAGCTGCATACACAATAGATGTAAGCAATATAGACCGATATGAGCCTACGGTAATCGATTACTCCTTAGAACCTACCGATTGGGTAAGAGAAGGAGTTACGCTTAACCTTATTGATGTTCGCGACATACAGCCTAACGGAAGTGAGGGCTGCGGCTTACATGAATTGCCCTACAGCTATGATAACGGCGCAACATGGACCGATGATCCGACGCATTTCTACACCGATAACGGAGATTATGAAGTACTTATACGGGATGATTTGGAAAACACGGCCGTACTTGAGTTTACGATAGATAACATAGATAACGAACCACCGAGGATCCTTGTCTTTGACTATGATCACACGCCCAATCTTATGGAAGTGACGATACATGTTGAATGTGATGATATACTCTCCGACGGACGAGAGGGTGTGGGGCTTGATGACCTTCCCTACAGTTATGACGGAGGAATGACTTGGACAGATAAGACCGAGTATACGGTTACTCATAACACAACAATAGAGTTCAGAGCTAAAGATAAGCTTGGTAATATCGCAGTTTGGGATGAAACTATTACCAATATTGATGACTATGCTCCGACAGTACGTCACAGTCTCTATCCCGGATATTGGACTAACGGAAGCGTGGAAGTAGAATTTGAAGCAGAGGATATTAATCCGGACGGCAGTCCCGGAATCGGACTGCCTGATAATTGCTTCTCATATGACAGCGGACATACATGGACCGACGAAGACAGTATAACCGTAGAAGATAACTGTTTTGTTCAGGTGGCAGTGCGCGATAGAAACGAGAATATCAATTACTATAGCCTTGATGTCACAAATATTGACAGAATAAGTCCGGTCATATCGGCAAGTTACGTTCTGATTAATAATGATAAAGCCGCAATTCTTACCGCCGAATGCTCTGACGGTGAATCCGGTCCTGATTATAAAAGATTTAGTTGGGACGGACCACAGTCCGGTTCAGGACAGAGTATAGTCATAACCAAAGACGGAACCTATACCGTGACCGGGTATGATAAGGCCGGCAACTCTGCAACCGCAAGCGTTAATGTATCAGGTGTAAGATTTCATATACTTCCGGTTAATACAGATATAACACCCATAGAACCGGATGCAGGAAGCGGTCTTATCAAAGAGACAGAAGTCAATATACAGTATCCCAAAATAGGTTCCAAATCACCGGTTGCAGAACTTGAACCTGTAAGCGATGATATGAATCTGTGGGACAGGCTATGTGACTGGTGGAATAGTCTCCCGATATGGCTTAAGGCCCTTATAATCCTCGGACTTATTCTTCTTTTGGCGGGATTAATACTGCTGTTTATTCTATGGTACAGATGCGTTATCACATATAACGGCACCGGCGATAAGCTTAAAGGCAGTGATGATGAGAAGTATGCATTTATGGGATACAGATTTATCCATACCGACAACGGAAGCCTTGCACTTACTATCCCGGAAACCCTATGGGATAAGTGCGCTACCACAGCCTTTAGATTTAAGTTTAATCCGCTATTTGCAATGATTCATAAAGACGAGGAAATATATATTTCATTCCCTGAAGATATCGTAAAGCCCGAACGCATCACCCGATTTGTAGATGTGCTTGTAAGATAACAATACACTATTGACCTAAGAAAGGTGAAAATACTATAATCACCGTATAAGAAGGTTTCTCGGATACGGAGGTTAAGTATGGAAGATAATATGACCAGTGCTGAATTTAAGACATTTATGGAACTGATTCGTATGATACTTAACAGTTGTACATCTTTGGACGAAGCCAAGGAGAAGATACTGGGATTAAGTATTTATAACGAAACGGACTGATATTGATCTGTTTGAACAATAAAGATCCGTCACGGCACACAACGTGACGGATCATTTTTTATATCGCTTACAGATTATTATTCAAAGCCTTCGCCCAGTATATTGTCTGCAACAGTCTCTACAACCTCAGTAATGTCAGAAGCATCGGCGTATTGAAACTCATTTATGGCAGGTGCCGGCTTGATAGAGTGATAATAGTTCGTAACTGTCACCTGCATATAGGGTATCGTATATGCCAATGATATCCAACCTACAAAGGGGATGCAGCATAATAAGAACCATGGAAGGAACGATAACTTAAGTACAAAGAACTCCCATATGTGTCCCTGCATCATCTCCTTACTC
>JAEEGL011482434.1_pt1 | contig 29471 bp, 24 predicted proteins | sample 9134231 | NCBI WGS metagenome assembly JAEEGL01 (sample SAMN16246548, study PRJNA631951) | gut metagenome | biome: gut microbiome; feature: rumen; material: fiber-attached | host: Bos | place: Iran: Karaj | collected 2018-10
CACCTAACCAAGAAAACACTACAGCCAATGATGGTACATTACTAGAAGACGAATATACCATAGACTATGGCATGCGTATAGACTACACTCCTTATACTGGTACTTATTCTACTAACTATAATAACCAATCCTACATCATCACTGCAGTAGGTAATCTAGTACCATACAGTGTCTCCTACAATGCTAACAAACCAGAACAAGCACAAACAGACACTACAGTAGACAATATGCCTACTGCCCAAGCTGATAATGTACAAGGTGGAGATACTGTAGCAGTACCACTAAGCCAAAAAGTCCCCACCATAGGCACAGTAAACCCCACCACAGGAGACTACGACTACGCCGGCTATGTCTTTAATGGCTGGTGTACAGTGCAACCAGAAGAAGACCAAGTCACTGGCTACCAGACTTGTCCAGACAACGCCAGAGTATTCCAACCAGGTGATAACTTTGGTATAGACCAGACAGTAGACAATACCCAGATACTCTATGCCGTATGGGGCGCGCCTGCAAATGTAACCTTTGATAGTAATGGCCTAATCTTTGACGACACCACCACACCAGAAACCACTAATACACTACAATATATCCCCACATATGAAGGTGGTATCATCACAGGAAATAAAACCAACACTATCTACACAGGCACCTACAAAACTCCAATCTACGAAGAAACCACATCTACTGCTACTAATTATATCTTTAAGGGCTGGAGTACAAGCCAACAAGCTACTGAGCCTACTTATATTACTGAGCAAGAGATTATGGATATAAGCTACAGCGCGGATGATAATATCACCCTCTATGCCATCTGGGCTTATACCACTATTGTTACTTTTGACGGTAATGGTGCTGATAGTGGTACAATGGAGCCTATCGTAGTAGAGGCAGGTAAGACGGAAGCTTTACCGCAAAATAACTTCGCCAAAGCAAGCTACTATTTTGTTGGCTGGAATACCGAAGCAGATGGAAGCGGAATACCATATAAGAATCAAGACAATTACATCGCCGCGGTTGGATCTAACAATGTCGTATTGTATGCCCAGTGGATAGACTGTGCGCCAAATAACATTTGTTACAATGACAACGGTGCCAATAGTCCCACCACTATGTCTACCCAATCCGCTTCATCTAACAGAGATGTAGAACTCTGGGCCTCCAACTACAAATATGACACCAATAATGATGGTCACAACGACTATGGCTTTGCTGGCTGGAGTGAAGATAAAGACGCTGCTGCTAAACTAGTAGACAATGACTCAACTAACAACCCAGTGGTCTATGGTCCTAACCAAACCATCACCACTGGAGACCTAAGTGTAGAAGGAATGAAGCTATACGCCGTCTGGATAGCCCCACTAGAAAACACTACCTTCCAAGACTTCACTTGTCCTACTAATGAAGATATGCCTATAGGCACTGTCATAGCCCTAAAAGATAACCGAGATAATGAAGTCTACACTGTAGCCAAACTAGCAGATGGTAACTGCTGGATGACAGAGAACTTAAGACTAGACAACAACGCTACCATTAACGCCACCAATACTAATGGCCCCATCAGTTCCTTTACTGCCCTCAGCCCCTCTTCTGATAGTTGGTGTACAGGCACTTATGCAGCTTGTATTGACCAAAGCAAGTTAAACACCAACAACATAGCTAACCCTGTCTCGCCAATGACCAGACCATATGCCAACATCTACTCCTACGGTAACTACTACAACTGGTACTCTGCTACAGCTGGTAATGGTACATATAGCATATCCTCCGGCACAGTATCTGGCGACATCTGCCCAGCTGGCTGGCACTTGCCGTATGGCGGCAATACGACTAGCGAAAAAGGCGGGAACACTAGTGGTGGATTCTACTACCTTAACCAGCAAATGGGTGGCAATACATCTGACACAGGCTCCAACAACTGGCGCTCCTTCCCAAATAACTTCGTCTACTCCGGCAACTGGGATGGTTCGTCGGCGTACAATCGTGGCTACAACGGCTACTATTGGTCGTCTACCGCGGGCGGTACCAGCAACGCCTACATTCTTCGCCTCTACAGCGGCGTCGTGAATCCGACGGGTTACGACAATAAGTACAACGGGTACTCTGTACGCTGTGTAATATCGCAGTAGCGGGTCGGTTTAGGGTTCCTCCCTTTCCGAGCCCCGGGAACTTTAGAAATGGATTTTCGTTCCCCTTGGCTTTAAGCCAAGGCGGAATGGAGATCCAGTTTTTGCCAGATTTGTCATGACCCTACGGGCATGACAAGTCCAGAGCCAAAAAAGTTTTCCACAAGCAATAGGCGTGGATGGTGGGCGAAGTGCTATTAGCATCGGCAAAAAAATGGCGGAGAGGTGCATTTCTGGGCTTGATTTTGCCGTAACAGGAGACTTAATATGCTTATAGAAGAAATAACGTAAATGTAAATGGTGCGTGGGTCGATATAAAGTAATGAAAAGATTTGCAGAAGTGTGATGTTTATGCTAATATGGTAGTATGATATTGTTGGATAGTGTAACCAAAATATATCCGGGTGATGAAGAGCCGGCGCTAGATGACGTATCACTACATATAGAGCCGAATGAGTTTGTATTCTTGGTGGGGAAATCTGGTGCTGGTAAGTCTACACTAATGAAAATGATTACCAAAGAAGAAATACCAGACAGTGGTAAGATAGTGATAGGCGGAATAGATCTGGACTATGTAAAAAAACGTCATATACCAGGATATCGGCGGCGATTAGGAGTGGTGTTCCAAGATTTTAAGCTACTGCCGCGGCGGACAGTGTATGAAAACGTGGCCTTTGCACTAGAGATAGCTGGGATGAGTGGCAAGGATATACGTAAGACTGTACCAAAGGTACTGGAGCTGGTAGACCTATCATCGCAAGCGAAGAAATTCCCAGCTCAGTTATCTGGCGGGCAAAAACAGAGGGTGGCGATAGCTAGAAGTGTAGCTAGGCAGCCGAAGATACTAATAGCAGACGAGCCGACGGCGAACCTAGATAAGCTTACTACTGGAGAGATAATAGATTTGCTGAAGAAGATTAATGATTTTGGTACTACTATACTAGTAACTACACATAATGAAAGCATAGTAAATAACTTGCAAAAGCGCGTGATCACGCTAAAAGATGGCAAAATAATAAATGATCAGAAAAATAATGGCATATACAAGCTAGATGACACGCCAGTGGAGCAACCATCGGTGCGAGTGGTGCAGACGCCAGGGCATGCATTAAAGAGGAGAAGAAGGGTTGTAATGTAATGGCAGAAGAAGAGGATAAAGGCAATATTAAAAATAGTATTGAAGAAAATGGTGCAAATGATGCCGAAAAAAATACAGTAAAAAATGCGATAAAGAGTGTAAGCAATAAGAAGTTGAAGAGGGTATCGAAAAAAAGCCTAAAAACTATGCGCAAGAATAGGCGGCGGCATCCTGTGCGTAACAAGGTGAGGGTGGTGAAGTATGGTACAAGTGGTTTTGTGCGGAATATTTGGCTGTCTACTGCAGCGACGGCTGTGATGTGTATTACACTAATAATACTGTTTGTGACAATAGTGGCTAGTGTGATACTTACTAGTACTGCGCAACTGATGAAGGATAAGATAGATATAACAGTGTATCTAAAACCAAATACGCCAGTGGAGACTTTAACCGAGCTAAACCGTATAATATCTGCTAATAAAAATATTAAAAGCGTAGAAATATCTACATCTGAGGATGAATATAAGAAATTTTTGGAAGAGAATGCAGATAGTGATGATGTGTTAAATGTACTAGATGAGGAAATGGAAGCAATAATGATCGGCAAAATGCAGGCGACGATGCGAATAAAAGTATACGACGTAGATAATCTAGATAGTGTGAAAAAGATAGTGGAAGAAAATGAGCTGTTCGTAAAATATGTAGATAAAGATAAAGTCCCAACTTATGATGTAAACAAAGCAGAAATAGCTACTATCACGTCGTGGGCGCAGATAGCTAGGACGGGCGGAATAATACTCGCGGCGGTATTCCTTGTAATATCCGTATTAATAATATTTAGTACGATAAGGATGGCGATATTTTCTAGGCGCGAAGAAATATATATGATGAAACTAGTAGGTGCGGAGAAGGGCTTTATTCGTGGACCTTTCTTAATAGAAGCGGAGATGTGTGGAATAATATCTGGGCTGCTAGCTGCTACGGTGAGTTATTTTGGATTTATGGTGCTAGCACCGAAATTGGAGGGATATGGTATAGATGTAAGTAATATTACGGAGATATTAGAATCTAACAAACTAATATTGGTGTATCTAATCTTTATGGCAGCTGGGATAGTGATAGGTAGAGTATCGGCAAGGCTTGCGATATCGAAATATTTGCACAAGACATAAAACCCATGATATAATGGGATTATGGTAATACTTAAAAACAAAAAAGGAATTTTGACGATAACTGTTGCGGCGGTATTGTTGTTGGTAACTGTGATTAATGTATTGGCCGTACGTATGGAGGCAAAGGGGCTGTCTAAGGCCTGTCAGAACTCAGCGGCGTGTATGGAAGCGGTGGCTAAGGAAGAAGAGGCAAATAAAAACGCTGCGGCTGCAGCGGAGTCTGCGGACGCTTTTCAAGCGAAGGTGAATGAGTTGAATGTAGATATTAGCGGTAAAGAGGCCGAAATCGCCGAGACGGAGGCCAATGTAGCGGCACTGAGACAGCAAATCGCTGAGACAGAGGAAAAGCTTGGGCAAGAGCAGGAGGCATTGGCTGAGCTACTTGTAAATATGCATTTTGAGTCTGATAGTGAGCCTATACGTATATTGGCTGGTGCTAGCTCTATATCAGATTTGGCTGAAAGAGCTGCGCGTGAGGAAGTGGTAAAACAGCAGATAAGTGCTACGGCTCAGGCCGTAAAGGACACGAAGGCACAGCTAGAGTCTGACAAAGCGGAGGTAGAGACGCTTCTGACTCAGCAACAGGCTACGAAACAAGCTCTGATGGAAAAACGTACGGAGCAACAGCACTTGGTGGAGAAGTATAATGATGATGCCGAGGCGTATGCTGAAGTAGCTAAGGCTGCACAAGAAGCGCAGCGCGAAGCAGAGAAGGCTGAGCAGGAGGCTCATCCTGAGCGGTATAGAGGTACTGCCTATGTGGGGAATGGAACAAATACCTATCCTTGGCAGGGAGATTGTCCAGAGAAGCAAGATTATTATGGTACGGTAATGGATGGCCGCTATATAGGTGGGTACGTGTGTGAATGTGTGAGCTATGCTGGATGGAAAGCATATGAGGCGTATGGTGTAGTGCTAGCCTGGGGGAATGCATACAACTGGGATAATCGTGCACGTGCGGCAGGATATGTAGTGGATAATACCCCAGAGGCTGGTAGTATAGGGCAATTAGATGGTGGCCCTTATGGGCACGTATTCTGGGTGGAGAGTGTAAATGGTGATGGCTCTATAAGCGTAACAGAATATAACAATTCGTATGCGACATATTTGTACTCTGGTGATTCTCATTTTGGTGATTTTGGAGCCAGAACGATACCTGCATCTGAGGTGTCATACTATAATTATATCCATCTTAGGCAATAATATATGGTAAAATAGATACATGAGCAAAAAAGTAGAGTGGAAGGAAAAAAAGACTAGCTTAGGCGGTGCTATTATTATGTCCGTAGTGATGGCGGTAGTCGGCTGGATAGTTGGAATAAACTGGAATCAGATTACGTTAGAGTGGGGGCCATATTTGGGGGCAAAATCTGATGAGGCTAGTTCGTCGATGGACTGGTCTGCTTTGAACGAAGTATATAATAAGCTTGCTAGCACGTATAATGGTGATGTACCTACGGAAGACATAATAGAGGGCGCAAAGAAGGGACTGGTGGCGTCGCTCGGTGACGTGTATACGGTATATATGGACAAGGAAGAAGCTGCGGATTTTTATGATGATTTGCATGGCAATGTAGGGTCTGGCATAGGCGTGGAGATGGGGTTACGTGATGGGTATGTGCGTGTGCTTCGCACTTTGCCTGATAACCCAGCACGTAAGGCTGGTATACTAGCTGGCGATATAATCTACAAGGTAAATGACGAAGAAGTATACGCTATGTCTGCCGATGAGATATCCAAAAAAATTCGCGGTGAGGCTGGTACGGAGGTAAAGGTAAGCGTGGTGCGAGATGGTGAGGAAAAGACTTTTACTATGAAGCGTGAGACCATCAATAATGTATCTGCATATGTAGATTATGATGGCAAGACTGCTATAGTGACTGTGACTAGATTCGATGATAATACTGGTACCATGGTGCAAGGATTTGCTAATGAGTTTGAGAAAAAGGGCGTGAAGAAAGTGATCTTGGATCTGCGCAATAACGGCGGTGGGTATGTGTCTGCTGCAAGAGATTTGCTTAGTTTATGGCTAGATAATGAAGATATATTAATACAAAAGTCTAAACATCTGAAAAATGAGACTACTACCAGTGCGTCTGGTAAGGCAATACTCAAAGATATGAAGACTGTGGTGCTTGTGAATAAATCTACCGCATCGGCGTCGGAGATAGTAGCGGGTGCGCTACAAGATTACAATAAGGCAAAAATCGTAGGTGAGACTACATACGGTAAGGGTGTAGTGCAAAATCTATATGAGCTGTCTGGTAATACCGTATTAAAGGTGACTACGGCGGAGTGGTATACGCCAAAAGACCGATCGATCAATAAAACTGGTATTACTCCAGATATAGAAGTGGAGAGAAGTTATGAAGATATTAATGCAATGCGTGACCCGCAGATGGACAAAGCAAAAAGTTTGTAATCTATTAGCAGTTGTGCAGGGGGTAGAAGAAGGACATTTGTTGCGATCGGGGGTGATATTGTGAGAATAGTAATAGCTACGGCGGTGTATTATCCGATGATAAATGGGGTGGCCGTATTTTCCCATAATTTGGCAAAGGGGTTAGTGAAACGTGGGCATGAAGTGATGGTGATATGTCCTTCACAAACAGGTCGCAACTATACTAGGACAGTAGATGGCGTAAAGACTGTGTATCTGAAGTCTGTAGATGCTAAGGTGTATCCAGACCAGATACATGCGGTACCTGAGAAAAAGAAGTTTTTAGGTGTAAAAATACCACATGTAGTATATAAGCATGGGCTTAGAGTGTCCGTTTTTCCTCAGATTGAGGTAAAGAGGGCGTTGGATAGGTTTCGCCCTGACGTAGTGCATGTACAAGTATCTGACCCTATAGGGCTATCCGTGGTGTGGTATGCTAGGAGACATGACATTCCAGTAGTAACAACAGAACATAATCAGCCAGATGTATTTACTGACCCCTTGAAAGTGCCTGGATTAGTAAAAAAACCTGTGAATTATTTGTTGTCTTCGTATTTTAGAAATAGGCAAAGTAAAAGTGATTTTGTAACGATGCCGACCGAAAAAGCTATAAAAGAACTGATTTGGTCGCGTAAAACGGAATTTCCAGTGCCAGTGGCGGCAGTAAGTAACGGTGTGGACCTTACAAATTTTAGACCTGGCAAGCCTGCTTTTGAGACATATAGAAAATACAACATTCCTAAGGATAGGCCTATTGTACTATATGTGGGTAGAGTGGATCCTGAAAAAAAGTTAGGATTAGTAATAGACGCTTTTAACGAAGCGCGCAAGAAAATTCCGACAGCATATATGGTGGTAGTGGGTGACGGAGTGGATAGAATGAGGATGGAGAGCAAGGCTAAGAAGATGGAGCTGTGGCAGGATATAAGATTTTTGGGAAAAGTATTACCGCCAGATTTGTATGAACTTTATAAAATAGGTGATGTATTTGCTACTGCGAGCGAGATAGAGACGCAAGGTATAGTGCTAATAGAAGCGGCGGCGTGCGGCTTGCCGCTGATTGCAGTAGACAAAGGGGCAGTAAGTGAAGTATGTATTAGTGGTAAAAATGGGTTTTTGTGTGAACCTGGTAATGTAAAAGAGATTAGCGATGCGATGGTAAAAATTTTGTCTGACGCTAAGCTTGGCAAGGAATTTGCAGAACAATCTATCAAAATTGCTAGTGAGCATGATTTTGAGAAAACTTTGGATAAGTTTATTAACATCTATAAGAGTGTGGTAGAAAAAAAGTTTTCTGATAATAGTGCTTAGGGGGTATTGCTTATAATTTATTATTATTTTGGAAGCTGCGCTTTGATGCAATCAAAGATTATACATTAAAGCTTCGCCCCTCTGGTGAAAAAATCACCCTAAAGGTGATTTTTCTTAATGTTCCTCAATAATAATGAATTACGCAATATCTTGTTATTAAACAACGATGTTGAGGATTTTGGCCTTGGGTACGAAAATGGTCTTCTTGATGCCGGATTCGGTGTATTTTTTGATCTTGTCGTCGGCAAGAGCAATGGCGATGACCTTTTCTTCGTCGGCGAGATCGGATGCGTCTATTGTGATTTTAGAACGAAGTTTGCCGTTGACTTGTATGATGATTTCGGCTGTATCGCTAGTGAGGTATTGGGCTTCCCATTTTGGCCATTCGTCGTCTGAGGACAATTTTTCTAACATTTCGGAAGCTAAGTGCGGTGCGAAAGGCTTGAGTAGCTTAGCTAAGACTATAAGATCTTCCGTAATGGCGCCGACTTTGTAGAGTTCGTTGACATATTCCATAAGTGCGGCTACGGCTGTATTAAAATTGTAGCGATGAATGTCTTCGGTGACTTTTTTGATGGTGCGATGACGGGTAGTAATGGTATGATCTGTATCGCTTAGCGGGGTGGTAAAACATAGTGTCCAACAACGATTAAGAAATCTGTATACACCGCCTACGGAGCGAGTGTCCCAGGCGGCATCTTGGTCGTATGGGCCAATGAACATTTCGTAGGTGCGAAGGGTATCTGCACCGTAGCCATCGTTGATGACATCTAGTGGGTCTATGACGTTACCTTTAGACTTGCTCATTTTTTTGCCGTCTGGAGCATTGATGTAGCCATTGTAAAGTAGGCGCTTGATAGGCTCACGGAATGGCAGATAACCTTCGTCGGCAAAGAATTTGCACCAGAAACGGATATATAGCAAGTGTGCCACGGCGTGATCGGCGCCGCAATAGTAATCTACTGGCTCCCAATATTTGATGGCTTCTTGGCTCCATGCGGCTGTAGTGTCGTGAGGTGAAGCATAACGCCAGAGATACCAGGACGAGCAAGCGTAGCCGTCTAGAGTGTCGGTTTCGCGGGTCATTTCCTCAACTTGGCCAGTGGTTTCGTTGTAGATATTGACTTTGAGCCAGTCGGTGGCCTTGGCTAGGGCACTGCGACCAGTATTGTCTGGCTGGTAATCGTCTACTTCTGGAATGAGTACTGGGAGTTGGTCTTCTGGGATAGGATGAGGGTTGCCTTCGCTATCGTAGGCAATAGGGATAGGACAGCCCCAATAACGCTGGCGAGAAATGAGCCAATCGCGCATGCGGTAGGTAGTCTTGGGCGTGCCGAATTTGTCGCGATCGCAGAGCTCTGTCTCGACGATTGGGAGATCGAATTTTTCTGCAAATTCGCGATCGCGGTCGTCCATAGCTGGGACTGCCATGATGGCGCCAGTACCATAACCAGCTAGTACGTAGTCTGCTACCCAGATAGGGATCTTGGCCTTGGTGGCAGGATTGATAGCGTACGAGCCAGTAAATACTCCTGTTTTTTCTTTGTTTTCTTGACGTTCGATTTCGGATTTTTTGAGTGCGGCAGCTTTGTATGCTAGGACTTTTTCGCGGGTATCGTCGGTGAGGAGATTCTCTAATTGGCCGTATTCTGGAGCAACTACTAGAAAGGTAGCACCATAAATGGTATCTGGGCGAGTAGTAAATACTGTGATATGCGGTGCGCCACCTTCTACAGCAAAGTCTATCTCGGCGCCGACGCTACGACCGATCCAGTTTTTTTGCATGGTTTTGATTTTGTCGTGCCATTCTAGATGGTCTATCTCGTCGAGCAGCTCGTCAGCGTATTCGGTGATTTTGAAGAACCATTGCTTCATCTTCTTTTTTTCGACTTCGTGACCGCAGCGCCAACATTTGCCGTTTTCAACTTGTTCATTGGCAAGGACGGTTTGATCTACGGGGCACCACCATTGGTAAGACTCTTTTTGGTAGGCTAGGCCTTTTTTGTAAAGCTGAAGGAAACACCATTGGGTCCAACGATAATATTCGGGATCGCTGGTGTTAATCTCGCGAGACCAATCGATAGCAAAGCCTAGGCGTTTGGCTTGTTTGCGGAAGTTGTCGATATTAATCTTGGTGACTTTTTGTGGGGCGGTGCCTGTCTTGATGGCGTAGTTTTCGGCTGGGAGGCCAAAAGTATCATAACCGAATGGACGCAAGACATTGAGCCCCTGCTGAGCGTGGAACCGCGTAAGAACATCTACGATAGTGAAATTGCGGACGTGACCGACATGAAGGCCAGCTCCAGATGGGTATGGGAACATTTCGGCGAGCATTACTTTGGGGGTACCTGGGGCTTCTTTAGCCTTGAATGGAGATGTTTTCTCCCAGATTTGTTGCCATTTTTGTTCTATCTTGAGCGGTTCGTATCTTTCCATGTAAATATTATATCATAAATAAGGGATAGTAAAAGCGCCGCGTAAGTAGCGGCGCTTCGGTTTAGAAGTTTCTGAGGACTTGCTGTGCAACGATGTGCAGTAATCTACTATCTTGTTCGAATGCATGGTAGATTTCAGGGTTAACATAAGATGGTAAGCACAGGATTGCTCGTTGGATCGTTTCGAGTGAAGGTGGGAAGATGGCGTATTTTTCCTTGAAATCTAGCTTTGCAAGTTTGTAAGCCTCTTCGACATAATAATCATTGGGGCGTAGGGCGAGAATTTCGGTAGTGCGCTTTATGAATGAATAATCTTCAAGGGCGCATCTGAAACCAATCATTTCGATCGGTAAATACATATAGCGGTTATGTGGTTCGGTATCGAAAAAACTTTTGCCTACACTATCGCTTCTGACTCGTTGCTGATGTACGGCTGCAATAGCGTGGAAGATGATTCCGCCTTTTTCTTCTTCTGTGATACCTTTTGCTTCAATTTGCTCGCGAAAATTTTCACACTCTTTATATGGAGCGTCGTTGTGGATGCTGATGTCTGCAATTTGGTTAGGAAGTATCACTCCGACTTTTTTTAGTGATTGCTGAATGGATTTGATACCAGCAGTCATAGGTTTCTTGATTTTGATGGATCTCTCAATCTCGTTTATTTGAGAAAGTGAATTGTGATAAGGTGGGATGTTGGGAAAAAACTTGTTGAATTGTGCTCTAGCAACATCCCAATAGACACTACTGACTTGCTGCATGAAAGTCCTCCTTTTAAGGTACGAAAGATACATCTTTAGAGATGCTCATTGTTAATAATACAATAGTTTTATTAATTAGTCAATAGTCAATTCGTACAGACGTAATGAAAAAATGATCCCCAGCAAGTAGCTGGGGAAAGGGATATTTTAACAAGTGGGTGATCTAATATGGTTGTTCTTCATGATCGTCCTGCCTTCCTTAAGCAAAAATTTATTTTTTTTTGAGGTTTTATTAAGTGGGATTTCGACAGTGAATCATCCTGCCCTCCTCGGAAAGGTTGCACGAAACGTGGGGCGTTTCGTTGACCCAGCTAAGCTGGTGTATAATAGCGTGTAATTTTATTTGATTAAGTCAAATAACAGTCGATAGGGGAGAGTAGGGCTTCTACAGCGTGTTTGATTGAAACACAAATTAATCACTCCTTGTAATATACTAAGCTTTGATGATATAAGCGTTCGGCCCATTTTTGCGCGGCGTATATAGCGTTTCGCGCGTGGTGCCAGACAGCATCATAAGCTTGTATTTGTAATTATAGCACATACTTTTAAAAAAGTCAATAGTTTTGTATGATTTTGGTGAAAAATGCAAAAAAATGATATACTATGATGGTGAGAATGATTTTGGTATTAGATAATATAAGGTCTACTTATAATGTGGGGGCGATTTTGCGTACGGCAGAAGGATTTGGGGTGGAAAAGGTGATATTGTCTGGCTATACGCCTAGAGTACATGATAATAACATTTTACCGCACCTAAGAGCAAAATTGGATAAGGAAATACATAAGACGGCATTAGGTGCGGAGGACATGTTAGATGTGCATCCGTGTGGTGATATAATATCGGAATTAAGGTGCCTTAAAGAGCAAGGTTGGATGATAGTGGGGCTAGAAAATAATATTAATGAACTGAATTTAGTAAAATTAAATAGCCCAGAGATGAGCGATAAACTATCTGATAAGGTGGTGCTAGTGCTAGGCGAGGAAGTGAAGGGGATAGATCATTCGTTGTATGATATGATTGACTTGTTTGTAGAAATACCGATGAAAGGTCAAAAAGAGTCGTTTAATGTATCTGTGGCGGCGGGAATTGCCATTTATGGTATAATGAACTTATGATAAAAGTATATACAACTCCAACTTGTGCGTATTGTCATGCGCTGATGGATTGGCTTGATGATATGGGGGTGGAATATGAGGAAATGGATGCTACTAAACATCCCGAGGTTGCTACTGTCCCAGTGACGGAAATTGGTGATGAGCGGATAGTAGGATTTGACCGCCCGGCCATTAAGCGGGCTTTGAAAAATCTGAAGGAATAATTGCTGGATAGAAAATACCCCGCTCGTGAAAGCGGGGCAAAGAGGAATAAGGAGTGTTAACTCTTTGGTTTGGGGTCTAAATACCAACATACATAAGGTCCTTTGCAGGCTTTATGAATGACGTCTGTATCTGTGGAAATGCGGACACGCTTGCCATTTGCGAGCTCTGCAAAAGCTGTCATTTTGCTACCATCTTTAGAGAACTCTAAGTTTCCGAATAACTTGCGGACATATCTGATGGGGCGACCAGACTCAAAGATTGCATCTCGATTGGCGAAAATATAGTGTTCAAGCAGACTACCGTCCATATCATTCACAAATAAGTGTGTAGGCATAAATAATATAGGTTGGATTATTTCGTTTCCGTAGTAATTAAAGTGTGAATTGATGCAGATTTTGTACTCGAGATTAAAATTTTCCAAAAACCAGCTGTTTAGTTCGGTAAGATAATTCGGTAAACTTGGTGGCTCATAAAAGCTTTCGAATGACCAGCTTTGCCGGTCAAGAAATGGCTTTCCGAGTATTATATTGCCAGTAATGTAATGTTTAGTATAAATTTGTTCTGTAAATTTATTCCAGTCTATACCTTCATATTTTAGGCAAGCAATAGCCAACCGGCCATTTGCAAGCTCGGTTACAAAGGTTTCGTATTGGTGGCCAGATGAGTCATTGGCATAGCCGTAGTAAGACAACACTTTTGCGATATCCTCTCTGAACTCTACTTCGCGACCATACCAGTCGTAAAGTTTTTCGTTGAAGATCAAAGTCATACGGTCCTCGGGGAAAGATACCTCTTTACGTTCGCTGGGGCCTATAAAGATACGATTCTCGGGGAAAGATGCTTCGCTAGTGTTTATAAAGATAAGTGTTCTTTTGGGGATGGGGCCATTAAAAGTCTCTATGGCTTGAATTGCATTGTAGAGTTTTTCTGACACATTTATCACTCCTTTGTAAGATTCTAGTTTTGAAAAAACTCCATTAAACGATATCATACTATTTGATTTTGTAAAGACTTGCTAAAAATAGAAAAAGGTGATAGAATGAATAAAATTATCTATTAAATAAGGAGCAAAATGCCTGAACCTAAAAAACAGAGTAGCCCACGGAAGACGGGCTTGAGAAGGAGTCATTTAAGGCTAAAGTTAGCTCGGAGAGTAAATAAGGTTTCTCCAGTAAAAGCTTTTGAGACCAAGAAGAAGACCCCAAATCTTAAAGTTAAAACCACTAAAAAAGCATTAAGAGGAAAAGAAGTTTAAAAACATGGCAAGCAATCGACATTTAGGTAGAGTTATTGTTCTACAGAGTTTATATGAATATGAGCTAAGAACCCTCGCACACGACCCAGAAGTCGATTTGGATGTGGTGGTTGCAAAAAATATAGAACCGTACGAAAAAGCCCTTGGGGATACTGAATTTGTATACAATTTGGCACACAAAGTGGTAGAAAACTTTACTACTTTGGACGAGGCTCTGCAGCCGATGGCTCCAGAGTGGCCGATAAGTGCAATTGCAGCGATAGATCGCAATATATTGAGGATGGGGCTATATGAGCTTTCGGAATGCAGGGATGCTATTCCTCCTAAGGTAGCTATAAATGAAGCCGTCGAGCTGGCAAAAGCGTTTGGGAGTGAAAACTCATCAAAATTTATTAATGGTGTACTTGGTACAGCATATAAGAAGCTCGGGATTGTAGAAGAGAAAAATGAATCAAGAGAAAAAACAGCCAAGAAGGCCGATTCAGAGAATGATGAGGCAGGGGGAACCGATGGCGAAAAGATCGCTGAAAGTGCCGGAAGCACTACCAACGAATAAAGTAAAAGAATCTGCTTTTTCAAAGATAAAATCGGCAGTTTTTAGAAGAAAAGTTGCTATTCAAGAGATAGTAAGGGAACCTACTTCTGGTGGGATTGTTTTTAGGTTTACAAAAGATAAAAAAGATATAGAGATTTTGCTGATTCAGGATTCGAAAGAGCGTTGGACTATTCCGAAGGGCCACATTGAGCCAGGCGAGACGGCGAAAGTAACGGCTAGGCGAGAGATAGAAGAAGAGACTGGACTTAAAAATATTGACATATTGGCTTGGCTTGGTAAAATTCATTTTAAGTATCGTAGGTTGGATAAATTGGTGTTGATGACTACACAGATTTATTTGGCGCAATCTTTGGACGGCCACGAAACACCAGTGCCTGAAAAGTGGATGAAAGGTATACGGTGGTTTAGCTTTACCGATGCTCTTGAGGCGATAGAATATGATGATATCGGAAAGTTGATGTTGATTGCCAAGAAAAAGATACGTGCAGGAGATTTTCGGTGATATTAGCGTGATTTAGATAGTAATTAAGGTCGGGTTTCTAGTAAAAAGTTTTTTTATCGGAAATGCGGGTTTAATAGTAATAATATACAAGTGATTATTAAAGGAGGAAAAAATGGATACTACAGCTTATCAAGAATTTGCGAAGGAAAAATTAGGATTTGAATTTAATGATATAAATTTGTTGGTGACGGCACTGACGCATCGTAGTTATGTGAATGAGCACAAAAAGGTACATGAACATAACGAAAGGTTAGAGTTTTTGGGCGATGCGGTACTAGAACTGGTGTCTTCGGATTTTTTGTTTCGAGAATATAATTATCCAGAAGGTGTGATGACGGCGCTTCGGGCTGCTTTAGTGCGTACAGAATCAATAGGCGACGCTGGGAAGGAGCTTGGGTATGAGCCGTTAGTGAGACTTTCGAAAGGTGAGAAACATGGTTCTGAGCGGGCTCATGATGTGATTTTGGCGGATTGTTTTGAGGCTGTAATTGGTGCTATATACTTGGATCAAGGATACGAAGCGGCGCGTGAGTTTATTACGAAACATATTTTGGTAAAAATTGATGCTATATTGGATGAAGGAAGTTGGCGTGACCCGAAATCATATGTGCAGGAATTGGCTCAAAAGTATGACGGTATTACTCCGACATATAAAACATTGCGCGAGGATGGTCCAGATCATGATAAAACTTTTACTGTTGGGCTGTATGTGGGTGATGCTATAAAGGGATTAGGCAAAGGACATTCTAAACAGGAAGCGCAAACTAATGCGGCTCGTGAAGGTGTAAAATTGTATCAAAAGTTGCGCAAATAGCAGCAGAAATAGGATTAAAAAATTCCCCGATTTACTCGGGGAATTAGATTACTCATTTTTAATGAGTTCAAGTTGGTTGCCGATATGTATCTTGACGTGGATGGTTTGGTCGATCTTAATGGATTGCCAATCTTCAAAACTTAAAGTATAAACTTCGGTTTTGGAACTGTCACGGTTTGCAAATGCAGTGACGGTGTATTTTTCTTTGGTGCCATTAGTGCGAAAGTTTTCGGCAAGAGTTGGTGTGGCGAAATATGGGGTATCGGTGTGGCCACTGGTGGTTTCGTAGTGGTCGAAGAGCCAGCGTTCAATATCATATCGGTATTTGGTCTGATAAATTGGATCCTGACGGTAGACGGGTTTTGCTTCTTGATAATACTCAGTCTTATAATCTGTGACCCACCTAGTGATTTCCTCGAAGGTACCGTCGCCGTTATCGCGGTAACCGATTACCTCTTCATGCCCGCCATCGGGTATTTCGCGGCTTTTTGTTATATAGTCGTAGTGATCGAGTACTTTTTGGTGAGTGTAAATGTCTTGATATTCGCCGGTTTTGCGGCCGCCGGTGGGGATATTCCAACCTTCTTCGTGTACCGTGCGGTATTCTTCTACGATGACTTTTCTTTCCCAACTTTTGTCAGTGATGGTTAATTCGCTTTCCTTAGGGATGAAGATTAAAATGAGTGTCACGATGATGGCTAGAATGCCACTACTGATAGCCACGTATTTCCACGGGATGCGTGAGAGGAATTTAGTCATCAGAATCACATCCTTTCGGTATGATACTGGATCTTTCTGGATGAAGGCAAAAATAATCCTTGTCTGATTGGTCACGGGAATGCCCGCAGCCAGGGCAGACGGATTTTTCAGCTGATATCATCGAATCACAGTAACTGCAGCGCCAGTTTGGCCCGGAATTGTGATAATCTTGGACATATTGCCGATCTGAGTACTGGTTGTGAGGGTTAGGATGAAACTTGACATCACTACTGCGGGGGTGACCGCAGTTTGGGCAGGTATCAATGTCTCCACGATGTTCATTGTCGCAATATTTGCAAGTCCAGTAACCGTAAAATATACGTCCCATATTTAGCCTCCTTTGTAAATTTTGTAAAATGCTTAATGGGTTACATTACGGTGTAAATTATAACATAAAATTGCGAATATGCCTAGTTTTGAGCTTGGCTTTTTTGGATGCTTATGGTACAACGTTAAGTGTGGGGTTCTGATGCCTATGGAGGAAGTGAAGCCTATATGTGTACTTTTATAATGAATTTTTTGCAAAGATTAAGGCTCGGTCTTATTATAAGGCGTAAAGGAGTGAAGATATTTGAGAGAACTTTTGCAAGGTATGAAGTTTGCTGTATTGGTAGTACTGGATGGAAGCCGATTTCGCAGGCGGAATATATAAGATTTGAAAAAAGTAGAGAATGGTTACGCTCTTGCCCCTGACATATGTCAGGGGCTCTTTCTTTTTGTAAAAAATTGTGATATAATTAAGTAAGTTAATAATTAAAGGAGAAAAAATGCTAGCGATTCGCATGCAACGTAATGGCCGGGCGCATTACCCTACGTACCGGATAGTCGTCCAAGAATCACAGCGACACCCTTTGTCTGGGCGTGTTGTGGCTGAGGTCGGCAATTATAATCCTGCCACCAAGGCACTGACTTTGGACAAGGAGAAGGTGGAAAAATATTTAAATAATGGTGCTCAGCCATCTAGCCGCGTGGCTTTCATACTAAAGAAAAACGGCGTAAAGATGCCTAAATGGTATAAGGAGCCAGCTCAAAAGAAAGCTGTAGCAAAGCATGCAGATAAGTTACGCAAGAATCAGCCTAAGGAAGAACCTGTGGCGGAGGAAGCTGAGACTGCTGCTGAAGAAACACAAGAATAATTAAAATAGCTCTTTACGGAGCTATTTTTTTGTGCTATTATTTGGAAAAAGATAAGGAGAAAAAATGGCAACTATCGACCAACAATTCGTAGAATATATCGTAAAGACATTAGTAAACAATCCTGATAAAGTAGAGGTGGAGCGCACTATAGATGAAAAAGGCGTTTTGCTGACCTTGACTGTAGATCCTGAAGACATTGGCCGTGTAATAGGCAAGCGTGGAGTGACAGCTCAGGCTATTCGTGTGCTTCTTCGTGCTCTCGGCACCAAGCAAGACGCTAGATTCAATTTGAAGATTGTGAATACTGATGGCGATGAAGGAGTATCGAGATCTGAAAAGGTTGTTGAGGAAGAAGATATTGAGGAGGAAGAAGACGACGAAGGTAGTGATGAAGAAGAAGAGAATTCTTCTGAGCTAGCCGAGAAGACAAGAGCGGAATTAGCTGATCTCGATGACTTGGATATATAATTATTCTTAGTGAGACCCGCTATTTGGTGCTTTTATTCTTCTTCATAGAATAACGATTTGGTGGAAAGGGGCTAATTTGGCGGGTTTTTTGAGAATGCAATTATTAAGACCAATTTTGTAAAAAAGTGTTGACATTGCAAAATGATTGTGTATAATTGGATATAAGCTAACTAACTGCGAGTCGGCTTGTAAACACAATAGAAGTTGAGAGTTTATCTATGTCTAAAAAATGCCTTCCGTTGGGGCATTTTTTGGTTTTGCATTGACATTTATGTAAAAGTATGGTATAATGAAAACATGGTAGGATTTTGCGGTGGAAACGTAAAAATCCTAGAAAAAAGGCTTGAAATTTTGAAAAAACTCAGTATAATTGATAGTAAGAAGTAGTGTGTCGTGTTTTTGTAATCTTATGGGAGCTGGCGACTCCCTGGGGGAACCGGCAGTAGTCTTCGGCGCTGGGGCAGTTTCATTGATCGATGCGAGGTGATATCAATGGATGGAGCTGTTGTCAAGAAACTATTAACACTAATAAAAGGGGAAAGATGGCTACAAAACCTAAGTCAGGTGAGAGAATTTTTTTCACCGAAGGAGATCAAGCTCTTCCGATTCCGGATCTAACTGTGCATCAGAAAGATTCGTGGGAAGATTTTGTGAAAAATGGACTGAGGGAGGTTTTTGCTGAGTTGAATCCTATAGATGATTACACTGGACAAAAGCTTTCTTTACGTTTTAAAGATTACTATTTTAAGGAACCGAAGGAGTCCGAGGAGGAAGCGAAATATAATCTTGCGACATATGAAGCGCCTTTGCATATACTCGTTGAGCTAGAAAACAAGACTACTGGCGAGAAGAAGGAGCAGGATATTTATTTTGGTGATTATCCTTGGATGACCGAGCGTGCTACATTTATAATCAATGGTACGGAACGCGTGATAGTATCTCAGTTGATAAGATCAGCTGGTGTGTTCTTTAATGCCGAAACTATAGGTATGAGAAGATACTACGGCGCCAAGGTTATACCTGGTCGTGGCGCATGGTTGGAATTTGAAACATCTGCCAATGGTACTATATCTGTAAAGATAGACCGTAGGCGAAAGATTCCAGTGACTACTTTTTTGCGTGCACTTGGTATGACTAAGTCTGAAATAAAGAAAACTTTTGAGGAAGTAGACAACGGAGAGCGTAAATATATTGAGGCAACTCTGGACAAGGATACTACGTCTAGCCAAGGTGAGGCATTGCTTGAAGTATATCGCCGAATTCGCCCTGGTGATCTGGCTACAGTAGAAAATGCTAAATCAATGATCGAAAAGATGTTCTTTGATCCAAAGCGTTATGATTATTCCAATGTCGGTCGTTTCAAAATGAATCGCCGATTGCATAAGAATACTTTAAACGATCCTATGCATCGTACTTTACAGATGGATGACGTGGTAGATATTGTTTCTGAGATAATTCGTTTAAATAATACACAGGAACCTGCTGATGACATTGACTCACTGAGTAATCGGCGTGTTAAGTTAGTGGGCGAACTAGTACAGCGTCAGTTCCGCTTGGGTATGCTGAGGTTACAGCGTAATATCCTAGATAGGATGTCGATGGCAAGCCTTGACGAGGTGACTCCATCGCAGCTTTTGAACTCACGTCCTGTAGTAGCCGCTGTTAAGGAATTTTTCGCTACGTCTCAGTTGTCACAGTTGATGGACGAAGTAAATCCATTTTCAGAATTAGCGCACAAGAGGCGTTTGAGCTCGATGGGTCCTGGGGGTTTGACTCGTGAGCGTGCTGGGTTTGATGTACGTGACGCACACCCTACGCACTATGGTAGAATATGTACCGTGGAGACGCCAGAAGGTGGCAACGTAGGCTTGGTGCTTAACTTTGCTACTTATGCAAGGATTAATGAATATGGCTTTATTGAGGCGCCTTATCTAGTAGTGAAAGATGGCAAAGTCACGAATGAGGTGGTGTATGTGGATGCCGATACAGAGAATGATATGATTATTGCTGATGCTTCAGTGAAATTGGACAAAGATGGTAAGTTTGTAGAAGATTGGGTTTCTGCACGTGTGCACGGTGCACCTTCGCAGGTGGAAGCCAAAAACGTAACACATGTTGATGCGGCTCATAAGGAAATTCTTGGTGTGTCTGCTAGCTTGATCCCATTTGTTGAGAAGAACCGTGTTGACCGCTCTTTGATGGCGTGCGCAATGCAGAAACAGGCAGTGCCTTTGCTTCGTCAGGACAATCCGGTAGTAGGTACTGGTATAGAAAGAGAGGTTGCGAAGAATACTTCACAGTTGGTAATGGCGTCTGGAACAGGCGTAGTAAAGAAGGCTGACGGTGACAGCGTGATCGTAACTTATGACAAGGGCGGTGATGTAGAGTATAAATTACATCATTTTGAAAAGACCAATGACGATCGTTGTTACAATCAACATTGTAGAGTGGCGAGAGGCCAAAAAGTAAAGAAGGGCGATACCTTGATAGAAGGTGCGTCGATAAATGATGGTGAATTGGCGTTAGGACGTGATCTGTTGGTGGCATTTATGCCATGGCGTGGATATAACATGGATGACGCTATTGTAATATCCAATAGATTAGTTGAGGATGACACTCTTACATCTATAAATATTAAAGATTTTGAAGTTGAAGTACGTGACACGCGGCTTGGGCCAGAGCAAGTGACACGTGATATACCAAACGTATCGGAGCATTCTTTAAGGCATTTGGGCGAAGATGGTATCGTAACCGTTGGTTCGGAAGTAAAGAATGGAGACATACTAGTAGGCAAGATTACGCCAAAAGGCGAGCAAGAATTATCCAGTGAAGAAAGGTTGCTCCGTGCTATCTTTGGTGAGAAAGCTAAGGATGTTCGTGATACTTCTGTACGTATGAACGGCTCTTCTACTGGCAAAGTAGTAGATGTGAGAGTCTACACACGCGAACAAGGCCATGAGCTTAAGGCCGGTGTGATAATGCAGATTAGAATATTTGTGGCAGAAATGCGAAAGATAGGCGTAGGCGACAAATTGGCTGGTAGACACGGTAATAAGGGTGTGGTATCGAGAGTACTTCCAGTAGAAGATATGCCATTTATGGCTGATGGTACTCCAGTAGATATTGTACTTAGCCCAATGGGCGTGCCTAGCCGTATGAACCTAGGACAGCTGTTTGAGACGCATCTTGGCATGGCAGCGAGAGCTTTGGGGTATAAGGTTGCAACACCGTCGTTTAATGGTGTGCCAGGCGAAGTAATAAGCGATGAGCTTGAGAAGGCTGGTTTTGCCAGGGACGGAAGAGTGCAGCTGTATGATGGTCTTACTGGTGAGCCGTTTAATGAACGTACTTCAGTGGGTGTGATGCATATGTTGAAGCTTCATCATATGGTGGAAGATAAGATTCACGCTCGATCTACTGGACCATATACTATGGTAACTCAACAGCCGCTTGGTGGTAAGGCTCAGAATGGTGGTCAGAGATTCGGGGAAATGGAAGTTTGGGCACTAGAAGCTTATGGTGCTGCTACTACGTTGCAAGAAATGCTCACAATTAAATCTGATGACGTCTACGGTCGTGCAAAGGCTTATGAAGCTATCATTAAACACGAACCTATTGAGGGGCCAAAACTTCCAGAAGGTTTCAACGTGTTGGTGAAAGAATTGCAGGGCTTGGGGCTTAAGGTTGATTTATTGGATCACGGTGAATCTGCAGACGCTGGTGACGTAATAGAAAAAACTTCAAAGGAAATAGAAAAGTCTAAAGATGATCAATCCATCTATGATCAGCACAAAAAAGACACAGAGCCACAAATCCTCGATCTCGACAATGATGAGGCCGAGGCGATGATGGCCGAAGAAGGTATGGAAATAACAGAGGTAGACGAAGATGATGGCGTCGTCGACCTAGGAGAGGAGTTCTAATATGGCGTGGATGGATAATTTTATCAGCGCTTCGGATTTTGACTCGATTAGATTAACGGTAGCGAGTCATGATGATATATTGAATTGGAGCTATGGCGAGGTGACAAAGCCTGAAACAATTAATTACCGTACACAAAAACCTGAACGTGATGGATTGTTTTGTGAGCGTATATTCGGTCCAACTAAGGATATTAATCCGCACGATTCAAAAATAAAGGGAGTAAGAAGTCGTGAAGCGGCGGTAGACAAGGAAGGCAATTTAGTAACAAAGTCTATCACTCGTAGAGAACGTATGGGACACATAGCATTGGCGGCTCCTGTGGCGCATATATGGTTTATGCGTGGCGTGCCATCTGCATTGTCTTTGCTTCTTGATATGACAGTAAAGAATATCGAGAAGGTTGTGTATTTCGCTACTTATCTAATGACTGACGTGAAAACTGACGAGATTGCTAAGACTTTGGAGAGTTTGGAAGGTCAGACCATAGCAGCGCGTGATGCGATAAAACTTCGTTACGAAAAGGAAGCGAAGGCCGAAAATGCGGATGTAAAAGCACTTGCTGATGCTCAAAGTAAAGAGTTGAAAGAATTAGAAGATGACTATCAGTCGCGTAAATCTACTTTGGAATCTTTCAAGAAGGGTGGCGTAATTACGGAGATAGAATATCGTAATTTGCCAGAAGAATATGAAGATTTGATTACTGTAGAAATGGGTGCTACGGCTATCAAGAAGTTGCTTGACGAGATAGATCTTGACAAGATGATAGACGAGCTTCATAAAGAGGAAGAAGAAGCTAAGGGCCAAAAAGAAAAGAAGATACAAAAGCGCCTGAAGACTCTAGAGGGGATGCAGGCCGCTGGCGTAAAGCCAGAAGATTTGATTCTTACTGCTATACCAGTAATTCCACCAGATCTTCGACCAATGATAGCGTTGCCTGGTGGTAGGTTTGCTACATCCGACCTTAACGATCTGTATCGTCGTGTGATCAACCGCAACAATCGTTTGAAGAAATTGTTGGATTTGAATGCTCCTGAAGTGATTTGTCGTAACGAAATGCGTATGCTGCAGGAAGCAGTGGATGCTTTGATCGATAATTCTGCGGCTCATGGATCACATGGTGCTAGCTCTACTAATGGGCGTCGTAAATTGAAATCTTTGTCCGATTTGTTGAAAGGTAAGCAAGGACGTTTTCGCCAGAATCTTCTCGGTAAGCGAGTAGACTACTCTGGACGTTCTGTAATTGTGGTTGGACCAGAGTTGACGCTTAACGAGTGCGGGTTGCCAAAACAGATGGCATTGGAGCTATTCAAACCATTTGTAATTTCATGGTTAATCGGCAATGAGTATGCCACTAATATAAGGGCGGCTTCGAGGCTGATAGAGGCGAAAGAGACTATAGTTTGGGACGCTTTGGATGAAGTGATTAAGGGTAAGTATGTGTTACTTAACCGCGCTCCTTCTTTGCATAGACTATCTGTGCAGGCATTCCAGCCGAGACTGATAGACGGTAAGGCTATTAAGCTGCATCCATTGGTGGCGTCTGGATTTAATGCCGACTACGATGGTGACCAGATGGCTGTACATTTACCACTATCTGATGCGGCACAAGCAGAAGCAAGAGAACTAATGTCGGCGGGCAAGAATCTATTAAAGCCTGCTGACGGTGCTCCAGTGCTTGCTATTTATCAGGACGTAGTACTAGGTGCCTACTATTTGACTTATGATAAGCCTGGCACCGATCAGGGTGATCCGAAGGCGTTTTCTAGTGTGTATGAAGCTGAAATGGCATATGATCAAGGAATTATTGCCTTGCAGACACCAATCAGAGTATTTACGAAGAGAGAAATTCGCGATACCACTTTAGGCCGCGTGATTTTCAACGAGATATTACCAAAAGATTATCCATACGATAATTCTGTACAAACCAAAAAACATTTGTCTAAGGTGATGGCGGATATATTCGATCTATATGGATCCGATGTAATGGTGAAAACGGCTGATGCCTTGAAAGATTTAGCATTTGAGTATGAGACCATTGCTTCTATATCTACAGCTAAGGACGATTATCCTACCTATGACGAGATAGATGACTATATTGCTGAGGGTGATGCTAAGACTGCGCTTATTCAGCAACAATACAATGACGGATTAGTGACGGAAGAAGAGCGACATAAACTAACTGTAGCTACTTGGCGTGATATAGATAAACAAATTTCGGAGTTCCTGCAGAGTAAGTTGGCAGAGATGGATACTGATATCGCGGTGATGGTTAACTCTGGGGCGCGTGGTAATATTTCTAATATTAAATTGGCTTCGGCAGAAATCGGTATCATGGTAGACATTAACAACAATGAAATCGAATTGCCGGTCAAGTCTAGCTATAAGAAAGGTCTCAATACTCTAGAATCATTTATTGCAACACGAGGTGCACGCCAGGGCCAGGTGTCTACGGCTTTGCGTACTGCTGATTCTGGATACTTGACACGTAGGCTAGTAGATGTGTCTCAGGATGTGTTTACGACTGATAGCGAGGCGGAGGATCCTGGCTTCACGGTGTATCGTGACGAAACAGAGTTGTCTGGAATAGGATTTGCTGCTAGAATTGTCGGTCGTTATACTGCTGAGCCAGTGCCAGGATATCTAGAAGCTGATCAGCTTATTACCAAAGAGATGGCTGAACAGATAGAAGCTGATGAAAAGATTACTGAAGTAAAAATTCAATCTATATTGTCTACCACCGCTGTGGATGGCATACCTCGTAAAGCGTATGGCGTGGATATGTCTACTCGTGCGCTAGTGGCGGCAAATGAGCCTGTTGGCGTAATAGCGGCACAGTCACTAGGTGAGCCTGGTACTCAGTTGACGCTTGATACTAAACATGGATCTGGTGTGGCTGGGTCTGGAGCTATTGCTAGAGGTCTTCCACGTGTAGAAGAGCTTTTGGAGGCACGTACACCTAAAGGTCAGGCTTTTGTATCGCCGATAGATGGTACTGTTGAAATACGTGAGGACAATAACCGATACATAGTACAGATTACTCCGCAGTCTGGTGAGCTGAAGCGTATTGAACTTAATGGTCGTAAACCGGCCGTGAAAGATGGTCAGAGTGTAAAATCTGGTGCTACATTAGTAAGAAAGAGTGGTGATAAAGAAGCTATTAAAGCTCCAGAAGATGGGATTGTAGAGCTAGTCAAGGATGCTATTATTCTAGTAGGTGCGGCAAAGGGTTCTGCTAGGATAGAAATCCCAGGCGATGCAGAGTTGGTAGTGAAGTCTGGCGATAGTGTTATGGCTGGCGATAGGCTTACTGTCGGTTCACTTAATTTGCAAGACTTACTTAAGTACAAGGGTGTAGAGGCTACTGAACGTTATATCATGAATGACGTGTTGAATGTTTATGCCGCGCAGGGTCACGAGATATCGCCGAAGCATTTGGAGATATTGGTACGTCAGATGTTCTCTAGGGTGCAAATTAATGATCCAGGAGACTCGGAATTTGTATCTGGTGATATAACATCTAGGGCAGCAGTAACTTTGGCTAACAAAGAGCTGGAAGCGGCTGGTAAAGAGCCCGCTACGTTTACCAATTTACTGCTAGGCATCACAAAAGTATCTATTTTCTCGGATTCGTTCTTGTCTGCAGCGTCCTTCCAGGATACTACTAGGGTGCTTATAAATGCAGCTATTAATGGTAGAGTGGACCATCTGAAGGGGCTTAAGGAAAATGTGATTATTGGTCGCAAGATTCCTGTAGGTACTGGTGTAGCACCGCTTGAGGATTTTGAAACGCCAGATTCTAAAATTCCTACCGAGGCAGATTTAGAGAACTTGTAGAATCATAGTTCACTAGACACAAAAAATCGCATTATTAATGCGATTTTTTGCTAGTTAAATTGGATGTCGATATGACGAAATCGTGATTATAATGGACGAATATACTCCTTACCTAATTGATGGTTATTTACTCTGGATAGGTTATTGTAATTCAGTCTTAAGTGTGGTAAGATAGGGTGAGAACAAGAGGTATTATGCATTTTAAGACTATATTTAAATCATTCAAAAATAAAGATATGTTGCGTAGAGTATTGATAATACTTGGCATATTGGTGGCGTATAGGTTGCTGGCGCAAATACCAGTGCCGATGGGTGATGCATCCACTTTTAAGGAAGCAGTGAATAATCTTCTGGAAAAATCTGATTTTTCAAATTTTTTGAATCTGATATCTGGTGGTGGTTTAGCATCTTTTAGTATAATCTTGGTAGGATTGTCGCCATATATTACGGGTTCTATTGTGGTGCAGTTATTAACTAAAGCTATACCTTCTTTAGAAGAGTTGTCGAATGATGGCGAGTCTGGAAGAAGAAAGATCAATCAGTGGACCCGTATGTTGACCGTGCCTTTGGCTATAATTCAATCGATTGCGTATATATTTATACTGTATCAGTCTACATTGGCTGCTAATATCTCTACGGATTTTACTCCTACACTTGGCGATTGGGCTTTGTCTGTGACAGCTATGACGACTGGTTCAGTAATATTGATGTGGATGGGTGAATTAATTACCGAACAGGGTATAGGCAATGGTATATCTACTTTGATTTTTGCGTCTATTATATCTCAGCTGCCTACCACAATGACTTCGCTCGGAGCGGCACTGTTTGATACTAGCGGGGGTGCATTGAATTTGTTCGGTTGGCTAGAATTACCAGTAAATCCAACGATATTCTGGATACTGCTAGGGTTTGGTATAGCTATGATTGTTGTGATCTATTTCTTAGTAAAGTTGAACGAGGCACAGCGAATAATCACTATTAATTATGCGAAGAGAGTGCATGGGAACTCGTCTTATGGCGGGATTAAATCTATATTGCCTATAAAAATGATAGCAGCGGGCGTAATACCAGTGATTTTCGCGACAGCATTCTTATCTTTGCCTGCGTTGGTGGGTCAGGTGATATCATCTGTGGACCCAGGTAATAGTGTGGGTGAGACTCTCGTTACTGTGTTTTCGGCGCCGTCGGCGAGTAACTTTGCTACAATGTATCCTGATGGCATCACGGCGCAGTGGTTTGTGTATCCTGCTTTGTATTTTATATTAGTTTTTGCTTTTACTTATTTTTACACTTCAATCATATTCAATACGAAGGAGATTGCAGATAATTTACAAAAGCAAGGTGGTTTTATAGAAGGCATTCGACCTGGTATGGCTACGGCAAAGTATCTTGGTAAAGTAGTAAATCATTTGGATTTGTTTGGTGCTTTGGCTTTGGGGCTTATCGCGATGTTACCATTTATCACGGACTATATCTTTATTGTAATAACTGGCGCGCCTATTGGTCTATCTATATCTGGTACTGGGCTTTTGATCGTAGTGACGGTGGCACTTGAGAACTTAAGGTCGTTAGATTCTCGCGCATTAATGATAACATACGACGATTATAGCAATGAGTCTTAAAATAAAAGGGTGGCGCAAAATAATAAAGTGGACAGTGTGGGGTACGCTTGGTTTACTATTGTTGGTGTTTTTTGTGAAAGTAGCCACCTATGAAGCGAGCTATTATAGCGAGAAAGAGGGTAGTGAACGTGTGGTGGTTGAAACAACCGTTGAAACGGCAACAGAAGAATTAATCGAGGTGGCACCTGAGGAGGAGGAAATTCGTGAGTATGTTGTTGCAGAAGACAGGCCACGATACCTTAGAATTAGTAAGTTGAATATCAACAATGCTCGCATATTGCCTATGGGGGTAAATGCTAAGAGGGAGCTTGATACCCCTGTTAATATTTTTGATGTGGGTTGGTATGATGCTTCTGGCAAGCCAGGGTTTGGTGGTACTTTGGTGATTGATGGTCATAATGGTGGACCACATGTACATGGCGTATTTAAGGATTTGCCGAGTTTGGTGGAAGGTGACATTATTACTGTTGAACGGGGCGATGGCGTAGTGTATAATTATTCTGTCGTAGAAAACGTTTCTGTTTTGCTAGAAGATGCGGATGATTATATGGCTACGGCGGCAAAATCGCCACGTCAAGGTAAAGAGTCTGTAACGCTTATATCGTGTACTGGTGAATGGTCGCAAAAACAGCAGACTTATCTATCGCGTCAGTTTGTGCGAGCGGTATTAGTGGAACAGTAGAACTGTTTATGATATAATGTTATATATAGTATGAAACTAACATACAGAGTAAAAAAGATATTAGACTGCATGATGATAATCTCGCTAATCGTGGTAATAAGTGTCGTTTTTGATGTTCTTAATAGGTCAACTTTTGCGGAGGGGGATGATTTGTCTATGGCGCAAGAAGTTTTGAGCGCTAAATATGTTACTTTTTATGATGGTGGGGATAAGCTTACAGTAAAGACAGAGGCTCGTACGGTGGCAGATGCGATAGAGCGTGCAAATATAGTGATTAACGATGGAGACAAGGTAGAACCAGGACTAGACGCTGAAATAATGGCTGACAATTTTCATATCAATATATATAGAGCTCGGCCTGTAGTGGTACGGGATGGCTCTATCGAGAAGTATATAATGACAGCAAATTACGACTATAAGGATATAGCAGCAGATGCAGGGTTAACGCTATATGATGGCGACGAGATGGAAATAATACCAAATGCTAGTTTTCTTGAAAGCGGTATTAATACTACATACGAAGTGACAAGGAATGGTGGCAGGACGCTAACTGTTGAAGAGGAAATTAGTTTTGGCGAGCGAACTGAACGCGATGTAAATCTTCCTAGCGGCACTTCTGAGGTCCGCCAATTGGGCGAAGTGGGTGTGAAGAAGGTTAGCTACAATATTTTGTATATTAATAACGAAGAAGTATCTCGCGAGTTGATCGGCGAAGAAATAATACGCGAGCCAGTGGATAGGGTTGTTGCGATTGGTGTAAAGAAATCCATCCCTCCAGAATGGGGCTCATGTGCGGATTGGGCGCGAGCTGCTGGCGTGAGTGAGGTGGATCTATCTGCAGCGCTAGATTTGATCTATCATGAGAGTGGTTGCAGAGTGGACGCGGCAAATGCATCTGGCGCATATGGTATACCGCAAGCTTTGCCAGGTAGCAAAATGTCATCGATGGGCTCTGACTGGGCGACAAACCCAGTCACTCAGATAAGATGGATGATAGGCTATGTGAATGGTAGGTATGGTGGATGGCAGCAAGCATTAGACTATTGGTATAGCCATGGTTGGTACTAGACTGTTTTTACGATAAAAGTTCTTTACATTTGTGTCTTTTTGTGCTAAGATAGAAATGTAATTTATGGCTAGTCAAAAGGAAGTGATAAAGCTCACAGGTAGTGTTGTTGAAGCATTGCCAAATACCCAGTTTCGGGTTGAACTCGAGAATGGTCATATTATTGTTGCCCATATGAGTGGGAAGATGCGAAAAAACTATATTCGTCTCGTCCC
>JAEEGL012612140.1_pt1 | contig 29469 bp, 23 predicted proteins | sample 9134231 | NCBI WGS metagenome assembly JAEEGL01 (sample SAMN16246548, study PRJNA631951) | gut metagenome | biome: gut microbiome; feature: rumen; material: fiber-attached | host: Bos | place: Iran: Karaj | collected 2018-10
AAAATCGCAGGTACACCCAAAAGCACCTCCAAAAAATCCACCTCCTGAAAATCAGGGAGATAAGTAGCCTTTAGCTGCAATGTGGGTTGAAACGCAGGAAAAAGCTTTGCTGACCTTCGTCAGCAGATTTGCCGACCTTCGTCAGCAGATTTGCCGACCTTCGTCAGCAACAATTAGAATCGCTATTTGGGACAATTGAATTAGGATTGCTGTTCATCAAAAATGAGGGCAGGCTGAAGCGGCCGATGGTTACATTAATCGTACGATAATCGGCTTCGTGTGCACTTATTTGCGCTTTATCCCAAGCCTCTGTCTTTGCGTTTTCAGTCGTTTGCAGGAACCCTTCACCATAACATGTTCGTAATGAGGCGTTTATCGAAAATGTGGATGGTTGTGAGGTTACTGCATATAGAAATATATTGGTGTCCGCTAACCAATCCCCAGCCAACGGAATTCTCTCGAACGGACCATGTACTTTGGGCAAATAGGTCAAGATGCATAATGCCATGGCTAACAGAAAATCATCATCGGACCGAAAAGCATCCTGCCCGTCCTATCCCCAAATTTAGGGTTAGGACGGGCAGGATGCTTTTCAGTTAAAAATAATCAGTGCTCAGCCGAAAAGTCGCCTAAGCCATGCCAGTAGTGTGGCGAAAGGGGAGCGATTAGCTGTGGCTTTTGACGGCTGAATGGCTGCGATGGCGATGGTGATGTTGTCGTAGCCACCGGCATCGAGAGCAGCCTGCAGAAGAGCCTCCTGACATACGGCAGGATCATCGTGGTAACGGTCGACAATCTGCTCGATGTCGCTGTCGGCACAGTAGCCGCAAAGTCCATCGGAGCAAATCAGCAGGAGGTCGCCAGGCTGCAGGTCGGTATCGACGGCATCGGCGATGGCCGATGTGCCAGTGTCGCCAAGGCAGCGTGTGATGAGATTGCTTTCGGGGTGAGTGAGTGCCTCCTCTTCCGTCAGTTCGCCACTGTCGATAAGCTGCTGCACGTAGGAGTGGTCGTGAGTGACGCGCTCCAGGCCTTTGCCAGGGCGGAAACGGTAGCCGCGGCTGTCGCCACACCAGGCCACATGCGCCGTGACAGTGGGTGCTGCTGGGTTGTTGACAAGCCATGCCACCACCAGCGTGGTGCCCATGCCCGAAGTCTCTGGCGCCGTGTCTACATGGCGGTTGATGGTCTCGTTGGCTTGGGTGACGAGTGACTGGAAGAAGGAGGGTGGCTGCTGTGTGAGCTGTGACAGCGGTGTCGCAAAGCATTGCTTCACGGTGTCGAGGGCGATGGCGGAAGCCACCTCGCCTGCCTCAGCGCCGCCCATGCCGTCGGCCACAGCCACGACGGCTCCCTGTTCAGAGAGGTCAACGTAGCCGTTGGTGGTCGTCAGCGACCAGTCGGCCTTTGTAATGTCAGGACATAGGACGAAGCCGTCTTCGTTAACATCACGCTCACGTCCGATATCGGTGGTGCCAGTAAGGAAAAGTTTCATTTTGAGCCACGGTTTTACACGGTTTAATACGGTGAAGAATTTGCCACGGTTTTACACGGTTTAATACGGTGAAGAATTTGCCACGGTTCAACACGGTTTAATACGGTGAAGAAAGAATTTGCCACGGTTCAACACGGTTTAATACGGGGCGGCGGTGAGTGAGTTTTTTACAAGAGCTTGATGGGCTTCTTTGGTTCTGTCGGCTTGATGACGGGCTTGGGCGTCTGCGGGGTGACTGGCTTCTTGCGTATGGTGACCTGGCCCTGGCTCTTACTACTGCTACTTTGAGCAGGACGCTTGACAGTGATCTCGAAGGGGAAGACGGCGGGTGGACAACCATCTTCGCGTACAACGACGTAGACATTGTTGTTGTCCTTGGCCAGGCTGTTCAGCTTGCAGCGGTACTTCGAAGGAGAGATCTTCTTTAGCGAATAGGGTAGGTCGCTGGTCATGATCTCCACCTCATAGGGGTAAGCCTCGTCGCCGGGTTGCCGGTTGTGCTCCTTGACATTGATGGTGAAGGCGTAGCCGTTGCCCTCGAATGCGCCATCACTGAGGTCATCGACGCTGAAGCGCCCGCCCTCATAGTAGCCCCAGCCCGTAAACGGCAGCAAGGGGAAGGTCAGGCCGTTGTAGTCCATGCTCACAGGATAGGACAGCTCGGCACCATCGCTGAGCATGGTGATGGGCAAGGCCAGTTCGCAGGTATAGGTGATGGTATGGTCGTTGACCGTACGTGATTGCTCGTCGAGTTGCATCTTTGAGTCTTCGGGAACCACCAGCCGTACTTTCGAAGCATCCATGTAGTCGGGCACTGCAATGCTGACGGTGGAGAGCACCGACTGGTGACGGAAGCAGATGGTGTCGCCACCGTTGAGAACAGGTGCGAATGTAGCCGTACTGTCGACACCCATGACCCCCCAACGATTACCGATGCGAACCATGGCCAGCTCGGTCATGGTGCGCTTCACCTCGTCGAACATCGGGCGCACCAGTTCCTTCTCATTATACATAAGGCCAATCTTGCCATCGGGACTGGGCGTCAGGTGAAACTTGGTGACATAGGTCGGTATGGGAGGTGCCTTTACACGGGCAGGCAGGTTGACGTCGCCCTGTTTCCAGAACTTTCCGTTGCCATCGATGTAGAAGTAGCCTTTGCCTTGCTGCACAATCAGGTAGCCAGCCGAGAAGAAGGGATAGTCGCGATAGACCTGGCAGGGCTTCACCGAAACGTAGTGACCATCAGCATGGAAGAAGCCCGTGATGGTCTGTGTGCCACGGCGCACGGTGACGGCCTTATCCTCCTGAAAGTCGTTCAGGACGTCGGTGGTAGTGCCTAATAGCTGGCCATCGAGGGAATAGATGCTGGTGGTGTCGCCATCGTGGCAGATGAAAACATCGGTACCGGCCGGCTTCTCTACGCTCTGATGGACGGGCAGAATCATCCAGCGCGCCACCTGTGCATAGGAAGTGAAAAATGAAAAATAAAAAGTGAGTAGTGAGAGGAGAATGAATCGGCGCATGGGAGAGTTAGGAGGTAGGAGTTAGGAGGTAGGAGTTAGGAGGTAGGAGTTAGGAGGTTACTGCAACTGCTGGAGGGCGGCATCGATGGTCTCGACCATTTCGGTGTCGTTCTGCTTAAGAGCGAACTCACGCCCTTTAAGGAACTGCTTTTTGGCGAGCGTCATGTTACGCGTGTAGTAGACGTAGTAGATGGCCAACGTGTAGGCAGCCTTCGCCTGCAAGTCGAGGTTGGCGGTGTCGCCGCTCTCCACGATACGCGAAAAGAGGCTCATGGCCTTCTGGTTGTAGTCGTCGAGCTTTGGCAGGTAGGGAGCCAGGGGCTGTGCCTCCTCAGCGACGTTGTTGTTACCCACCTCGATGCCTAACACCTGCTTGCGGCGCTGCGACTCCTCGTCGGCGAACCAGCCGTAAGTGAGGGCCATCTCCCAGAGGGCGGGCACATACTTCTGGGCACCGAGGCTGTCCATGAGTGCCAGGCCACGAGAGAGGCTGTCGGCATTATCGTAAGCCAGCAAGGCCTTAGCCTCGGCAAAGACCTCAGCGGCGGGGCGAGCGGGCGGTGCTTCGACAATGGTGACAGGCTCAGGACGGAAGACGAAGGCCCAGACAAGGGCGACAATGGCTGCCACAACAACCAGTCCGCCGAGCACCTTCGGCCAAACGGCCGGCTTCTTGATGGGGTACTGGTGCTGGCGGCCGGCCTCCATGAGATAGGCTGCCGTGGGTCGCTCTGCGGGGTTCTTGGCTAAGCAGGCGCAGATGAGGCGCTGCATGGAGGGGTCGGTGTCCTTGGGGAACTGCAAAGTGACGGGCCCGTCGGGCTGTGTCATGCCGCCATCCTCGCCGAAAGGTACTTTCTGGGTGAGTATCTCGTAGAGTGTGGCACCCAGTGCCCAGATGTCGCCGGGCGCTTCTGGCACGTAGTCGGCAGCGAAGCGTTCGGGGGCCATGTAGGCCAAGGTGCCTGCTCCAGTGTCATCGTAGCCATAGGCATGACTGCCGCCGAACTTGGCGCTGATGCCAAAGTCGGTGATGGCAAAGTTGTGGTGCTGGTCGATGAGCACATTGCCGGGCTTGATGTCCTGATGGATGATGGGTGGCGTGCAGGCGTGCAGATAGTCGAGACCGGAAGCCACATCGCTGACGAACTTCCACAGTGTCTCGTTGTCGGGACGCTTCTCGACGAGGCGCTCAGCAGAGCCATCACGGCAGAAAGGCAGCACCAGATAGGGCGTGTCATTGAAGATGGAGAAGTGGCTGGGCTGCAGCAGGTTGGCATGGTGGCAGTTGTAGACAATCTTAAACTCGTCGCGGAAACGCTGTTCGCCCTCGATGTCGAGTGCATTTTTCGGACGGTAGATTTTGATGGCCACCTGCATGCCAGTGTCGCCATCGGCGGTTTTCTTCTTGTCGACGCGTTCGCCATTGATATAGACGACGTCGTCATCGTCAATGTCGATGGGCGTGTCAACGGTATTCATGTCGGTGGCAAGCCAGACGTCAGCCGTAGCGCCGTCGGTACTCAGTGGACGGTCAAGACGGTAGCGCCCGTCAAAGAGTTCGCCACTCTCATAGTATTGTTGGATGTTCATCGTATATTGAGTTAGGAGAAGTTTTTTTAGGGGAGTTAGGGGGAGTTAGGGGGAGTTAAAGGGACGATAGTTAGGAGGGTTATTTCAGTCTCAGTTTTTCGCCTTCGCGGAGCTGTGAGAACATGTCGAGGTGGTTCATCTTGGCAAGGTTGTTCACACGAATGCCATATTCCTGAGAGAGACCGTAGAGCGTGTCACCAGCCTTGACGACGTGGTAGTCGCGGGCACCAGTGAACTTTGTCTTTTTCTTATCGAGGAAGACGATGTCGCCCTCGCGGATGTCATTTTCGCTGGCCGTCTCGTTGAACTCCAGAAGCTTCTGCTTGGGGATGTCGTACTTCATGGAGATGCTGGAGAGCGTCATGCCCGGGTAGAGTATGGTGCAGCGCACATCGTTGATGTCGACCACATAGCGCTTGACAACGGCAGCGACGGTCTCCTCCTCTTCCGACTGCTCTTCCTCGTTGGCCTGGCAGGAGGCATCGAAGACGGCCTGCTGGGTGGGCGTGGCCTGACGGGTGACCACCACCGTCTTACCCGCCCGCAACTTGACGCCGCCATTGACGGCATAGAGGCGGTAAGTGTCGATGAAGCCGATAAGCGCCGAGGCATAGTTCGTGGCCGTGGCATAACCAGCTTTCTGTAGGCCGATGGCCCATCCGCGGTAGTCGTAGACGCTCTTGGAGAAGAGGCTGCGATAGCGACCGTTGTTCTTCAGAAAGAGGGAGTGGTCGCGGAACGACTCGGCAGCAGAGGCATAGACGCGGAAGCGGCTCTTCTGCGGCTCGTCGTCCCAGGCGTGGTAGACCTGTCCCGTCCAGCCACCGAGGGCCTTGATGCCAAAGTGGTTGTTCGAGTTGCGCGTCAGACCGCTCTTGCCGGCACCGCTCTCAAGGATGCCCTGCGCCAGCGTGATGCTGGCGGGTATGCCGTACTGGTGCTCCTGGTCAAGGGCTATCTGCTTGTAGGTGTCGATGTAGCTGAGGATGTCGGACTGGGACTGCGAGTGGGCAGGCAGCAACAGCGTGAAGAGCGTACAAACGACAGCAATCAGTCTTTTCATTGTCATAGGGTGTTAGTCTTACTGCTTGTTTCCGTATGCACAGAGGCGGTAAGAGTTGTTGGGGTCGGTCAGACAGTTGAACTCCGCCTTTATGTGGTTTTCCCATCCGCCTTGGGTGCACTTGAGGAATTCCCAGATGTAGTCGGCAGACGATTTGCTAGTAAAGCCTAACAGGAGGATGTCGAAAACAGCGAGACCAATCCCGATGCCGATGCCGACAGGTCCCCCAATGGCGGCTACACCGATATACATTTCCACGGAAATGGCGAAAGTTCCTGCCGAGTCGGCAAAAGTCTGAATTGCATTATTCCTTTCGTCACCTTCATCGGCCGTCATGGCAAAGAGTCCGTTCAACAAGACACAGCCACCCTGTAAGGCTAAGCCCACATAACCTGCACGCTTCAACCATTTGGCTGCTTGCCCGAGAGCTTTTGAGCTTTCTTGTGCGGTTTTACCAACTGATTCTAACTGAGTAGCAGCCTTATTAAGTTCAGCAGCAGAAGCTGCTGCTTTTGCTAAAGCCATTTCTTCCGCGGTAGCAATACGTGTTCCGTTTCGTGCTGTTGAAGCAACTTCATGGACCGCTCTTTGCGCGCTATTCTTGAGTGTGTTTCTAATATGTGTTTCAACATTGCCCGATGGTAACTTTGGCTTTCTCGGTATGGCAGGCCTTGATGGCGGCCGATTAAGAGCCTCTTCTACCATTTCTGGCCATATTTTTTCAAACGCAAACAATTGTGGATCCTGAACAGCCTTAATGGTTTGATTGTTGATTTCTGCAAATGCTTCCAATTCTGTCTTTAATGACAAAAAGCTTTTTTGCAGTCCTGCGAGGATTTCGTTCATTTCGGCAAATTCTTTTGTTCCTTTTGCCAACAACATCAATTCTTCTGCCGTTTTTGCATAATTACCCATCTTGCTCTCAGCTACACCTTGACTGATACCAGTAACATCGCTGATGAGGGTTGATATTTGCTCTTTGTGTTTTTTCAGCCATCTGACGATGATGCGCTCTTGAGCATCGTGTGCCGCATAGGCGGTGGCGTACTTAGGATCGATGCTCCTCGGTGCCATGTCATACTCGTTGCCTGAACTTGACATGTCATTCCCACTAATGCCGCTATAATCCAGTTTTTCCAGTTGGATGGTCTCCTCTACCGTCTTTAGGGGGTTGAAGGCGAAGTCTGCTTTCAATCTTGCTGCCTTGCTTTTTCCTTCTGCGGAGGTTGGGTTTGTGAGCATCCAGTCTATAAAGACTTTGTAAATGATGGTCACGTCCTCAGTAGTACGACGTTCGGCATGATACTCTACGTATGTCCAAATGCCGTCGGAATCCCACAATTCACTCTGCGTCTTGTGAGTGGTACCCGGCAAAATCTTTTCCGGATCTATCCCTAATGTTATATAAAGGTGAGCCATTCTAATAGAAATGGGAGAGAAACTGTTACTCCTCGAGGTTCTTTAGTGAAACAATGATCGGCATGGCGATGCACGACTTGTTGATGATTTTCTGCTGCATCATCTTGTCGAAAGCGGTGGTGACGGCATGTTGATAGTTCTTGCGGTCCTTGAACTCAATGTCGATGTAAAGACCGCGACGGAGGAATTCGGCGCCGCCCGCACCTTGAATGCTGGTCTTGATATAGATGCGTCGGAACTCCTCGCGTCCGAACTCCGCCATGATTTCCTTTCGCAGGAAAGCATCGATGTCCATGCGGGTGTAGAGCCGGTCGTTGGTGAGCGAGTAGTAGCGCAGCTGCTCGTAGCGCTCGTCGGCGGTCGACTTGTCAGCACCACCCTGTGCCGTCATCACCACGGGCACCTTCTGTTCCAGGGCCGGCAAGCGGCGGTTGTCCATGGTGTCGCCCTCGTGTGGCAGGTTGCCAAGGACTCCCATGGTGGTGATAAAGCTGACACGTGTTGACTGTGTCTGCGGATACTGGCTCATGTTCTTCATCACGAAGGTGCCGCTGTCGAAGCGGTAGCCGTCGTTCTTTTGTCCGACGCTCTTTCCCAGCTTGTTGATGGTCTCGCGGAGCTGCTTGAGCACTTCGCCATCCTTGATGCCGTTATATTCGATGAAGGCATAGTAGTCGTCGACGAAGCGGTTGTATAAGTAGCGCACGTCACGGTGGAGGGCACCGTTGTCGTAGCACTGGGCGTCGAAGTCACGGACGATGATTTCGTCGGCGGTCATGTTAAAGCCTTGCTGGTTCTGGGCCGTGCTGGTCTCCAGTATGCGCAGGAAGAAGCTGTCGTCGGTCTTCTGGAGCTTGGCGATGGGCTGTGTCTGCGTGAGCGTGAGACTACAGATGTCGACGTTGGTGACAGGCATCACCCCCAGCTGCACCTCACAGGTGTCAGGGACAGCGTAGTCCTCGGGGAAATCGAGGCGTAGCCAGACGGACTCGTCTTCAAAGCGTGCCAGCACCTCGCCTTCGAGCCATTGCTGGAACTGTCGCGGGTAAGTGCGGGGCTTGAACATGTCACGGTCCTCCGTGGGGTCGGTGATATAGAGCAGGGCGGCATCGTCCATGTTCAGCAGGCACTCTTTCCATGTCTCTACGAAGGCAAACTGCTCGCCCGACGCCTGCTGGGCATCGAAGGGTTCCACCATTTCGATGTTTTCCATTTCGAGCATGGTGGCAAAGTCGAGTTCTCGGTTCTCAGCTACGGCAAAGATATGCTCAGGCATCACGCCTTGGGTGCCACGAATGAGCATCGACAATCCGCGCATACACTCCACCTCTGTCGACGTCTTGATGCCGACCCACACTCGGTTGGGCTTGTCAAGCTGAATGTCGATGTCGATGTCGGGATTGTCCTCCACACTGTTATCTGTGTAGCGTAACTGCCGCTGCGTGAGTCGATAGATGCTCTCGTGCGGCAGGAGGGCTGTCTCGAAAATAGGTATGTAGTTAAGCAGCGACTTGGTCTTGTCGGTCTTGAAGACGAACGACGCCTGAGAGCCTACGTATGCGACTGCATCGGCGCGGCTCTTCAACTTCGGACTGACAAGGCAGATGGCCGGCATGGCTTCCACCTTCTGCCGAGGAATGAAGTCGACACAGAAGCGTTCGATGAGGCGGTGGGTGGTGCCGTCGATATAGTCTTGCAATTTTTGGGCTTCGCCAATAAGTGCCACCAGCATCATCTTGGCGACAGGGTCCATTTGCTGGAAGTCGATGTCTTCGAACGACAGTTGACGGAGCACGTCAATGGCTTCGTTGATTCTTTTTTCCAGTTCTATGTCCATGGGGGAGGGGAGTTAGGGGGAGTTAAGGGAAGTTAGGGGGAGTTAGGGGACGATAGTTTTGGGGGGAGGAAGAGGAGTTAGGGGGAGTTAAGGGGAGTTAGGGGGAGTTAAGGGACGATAGTTTTGGGGGGAGTTAAGGGGACGATAGTTTTTTGGGGAGGGTGTCTATCTGTAGCGCTTAGCGGTGGGCTCTACGAGGAACACCACCTTTTTGCTGTAGGGACGCATGGTGCCAAGTCCGTCGTCAAGGTGTCCCTCGACATTAACGGTGATTTCGTACTTCGAGTGAACGCGCTTTCTGCGTGTCTGCTTACCATCAGCTTGGTCAAGGCCGATGTTGACAATGACGTCCTTCAGCATGGGCTCGTAAGCTGCGAGGCTCTGCTTGATGCTCTCCTCACACTCTTTCTTAGTCACCTCGTTGTAGAGACCATTGGCGACGCGCCCGGTCTGGCTGGTATTAAACTCCCGATAGTGAACGTTGGAAAACTCATGGTTCCAGTATTCGAAGCCGAAGTCGGGGTCGGCATCGAACTGTCCTCGCGGTGTGAACACCACCAGTTCGACAAGATTGTCGAGCATCTTCTGCCGTTCCTCGATGTCCCGGTTGATGCGCGCTCCTTGGTCGAGGAACACTAAGGGTGTGCTGATGAACTTCATGGAAGCATGACGTTAGATGTTGGGTCCGCCCCAAGTGCGCTTTGAAGGCTTGGGAGGCTCGGGCTTAGGAGCTTCGACCACTGGCTTGGGAGCCTCACGCAGCAGCGAGAACTTCTCGATCTTCTCGCCGATGCTGTAGCACATGCCCATGCCCTGACGGATGCGGAGGTAGGCGATGCGGTAGCTGTAGGCCACGCGGGCATAGTTGCGGAACGTCTCTGCGTCTTCCAGATTGAGGACGTCGTCCAGGTCGCAGGCTGTGGTAAACGCGGCCACCACCTGCTGCACGCACGACTGGAACCGCTGTGGCGTCATCAGCTCGTGCTCGGAGTTGACGATGACGAGCACCTGCTGCACTATGGGCCAGTAGATGCTGATGGCCGTGCGGGCCTTCGTGTCGAGCTGCTGGCGTGTGCGGTCGTCGATGGTACGCAGGATGCCGAGGAACTGTCCTAACAGCTCGTGCATCTTGGGGTGCGAGGAGACGTAGAGGCATGGTGGCACGAAATTGGTGTTGTCCTCATGCCATCCCTCTTCCATCACGATGCGTCCAATGGGTAGCGCATGCTGACCCACAGGCTGTTTGGAACTGACGAGGGCGAAGAAGTGTTTCGGCTCGCGATAGCCGTCGGCCATGTCCTGCCACTCGTCGGGCTGCACGTTGATGGTGAGGATGTATTCGTTCTCGTCGTTCTCGCCGGGTATTTGTACACGTGTGTCCAAGGAGTTGCTGAACTTGGTGTCGTAGTGCGCGTCGATGACGTCACCGGCGCGGGTGATGCCCAGACAGGTGAGCGACTCGACGTCGACATAACCCTTGGAAACGGAGAGCGACAGCTCAAACGGATGTGCGGAAGGGAAGAGCCCGAAGCGCCCAGCACTCCCAAGAATAAGGGACTGCTCTACGGCGTCTGCCGTACATTGATCGGCAGCCATCAGTACTTCGTCGGTGAGGCGCATGCCTTTCTTCCAGCTGATTCTTTTTGGCATAATATTTTAGATATTGGTATTGTAGTTGAGATAATTGTAGAACACGTCGTCGTTGAGGCGCAGGGGTGGGGCATCTTCCGTGATGTCGAAGCAGAGCTGCTGCTCTACGCTGAGGAAGAAGTCCTGCAACATCTGGCGTAACTCCTCCACCTCGTCGAGGAAATGTAGGAAATGCGCGCCTGCCTCCTTGTCGGACCAGTAGTGGATGACGTAGGTCTGGACGGGTTCAGCGTAGATGTTGCCTACGTAGCTGTCGTCGAGCACCATGTCGACGCTCTCCCCATAGCGGGGTGCTTCGTCGGTGTGCGTCTGTGGCGTCTGCTGCACGCTGATGGTCAGCCCCTCTTCCATGAACACCTTGCGAAGCATGAGCGTAAACAGCGTGCGGTTGCCGCGTATCCGCTTTGCTTGTGGCAGGAAAGGAATCACTTGGCGGATGAACCGGTTGTTGCGCTGCTGCTTGGTCAGGTTGTCGCCGATGATTTGCTGCATCACCACATCCTCGTGCGTATAGTTGTCCAACTTCTTGCGTAGCTCGGTACGCAGATGGAGGATGAGCAAGTCGATGGGGCTGAAGAAGCGATAAGCGTCTTCAATCTCCTGCTTCTGCTCTTCCAACTGCTCCTGAAACCGCTCCTTCTCCTCGTACTGGGGGAGGTTGTCGAAACGGTCGATGGGATGGAACATGTATTCGGGCAGGCCGTTGTAGATGCTGTTGCGGCCCACCGTGAGGTGCATTGCCTCGGCGCCCATGGGTTCCAAGTCAATGATGTCGCCGTAGCTGTTGCGTTTGTGCATGCCCTGCATGCTCAGCTTTACTGAGCCTAAAGGGTAGTAGGCTAAGAGCTCTTCGGCGTTGAGTTCACCTGGGAGTAGTTGTGGAGGGAGCACGGGGAGTTAGGAGTTAGGAATTAGGAGTTAGGAGTTAGAAATTAGGAGTTGGGAGTTAGGAGGTGGCGTGAAGAAAAATTAGAAGGCGTCGGCGGTGAGCTCCACGTAGCTGACGCCTTTGTCGGTGGATACCTGAATGACGTCGAAAGGTGGGATGCCTATCTGTTGAAGCGTAAGCTGCTGGTAAGGGAAGCGGTCGTCGATGTTTTCAAAGAAGTGCTTGTGGATGAGGGTGCGGTAGCTCAGCTGTCGCAACTCCTTGTTGGCCTTGATGTAAGCATCGAGCTTAGACTCAGGAATCATCACCTCGAACTCCTTCTGCGGACGGTCGGTGGCGATAACGTCGATGAACTTGTTGTTCAGCATATTGATCTCCACCGTCTCAGCTTTCAGCAACTCTTTCAATTTGGCAAGCACCTCACCGACAGTCTGGTGGGCAGAGAGGTCGGTGCACTCGATGATGTTGTTCCATTGCTCATGAGCCGGACAGTTGTTCTTCCACGACGCAATGCGGTAGATGTTTGTGGTGCACGTCATTCCCTCGTAGCGCATCATCTTGCCCTCTAAAGTCTTAAAGGGAGGTGCGGGCTTAAGGGCAGCCACTGGCTTGACGATGTTGAGGGGCTTTACCAGCTGGATGCCGGGAGTGGGGGCTTCCGAAGGAGAAGCTTCGGACACAGCGGCTCGTTGCGTTGCGTTTTCCTGAGATTCCTGATTCAGGACGTCCTTATGGATAATCTTCATGGCCTCCTGAACCTGCAGTGCGCCCACAATGGAGGCACTGATGGGGGTGGTGGCCACGCGCCCATGCTCCGTCTGTGTGCGAACCACGTCGGCACAGCCTGTGCGCAGCATGATGTGGTTGAACTCGTCGCGCGACAGGCCACACTCATAACAGCTGATGCCGGGGCTGTACACCTTGACGACGCCCGTCAGGTTTTCGATGCTGCCGTCTATCCAGCTCTTGCCAGCGCGCATGGCCATACGATTGAGAAGATAGCGTGCCAGCCGGCTGTCAAGGCAACCGATGATAACATCGACGCGTCGGTAGATGCCGAAGCCCACCTCCGAGAAGAGGTTGCCCACGATGGGCGTAACCTCTATCTGCGGATTGATCTTCCTGACCTGCTTTGCCACGATGTCGGCCTTATAGGCGTGGCTCAAGGCATCCTCTTCGCGGAAAAGGACAGAGCGTGTGAGGTTCGACAGCTCTATCGCGTCGAAGTCGACGGCGTAGATGTGACCTATGCCGAAGAGGGCGAGGTTTTTCACTACCTCGTTGCCCAGTGCACCACAGCCAGCCACCAGTACGCGGGCGTTCTTTACCCGCTCTTTCCTGAACCAGGAGAGAAGCGTGAACACGCCATCGCCCCATTCGTATTGTTTTTTATTATCCATGGCTTTTATGCTTCCGAATATTCGAAGATGGTGTCGCCAACGGTGAACGTGTCGCCGTTGCTGAGGATGATCGGCTTGTTAGGCGTCAGCTCCGAGCGCACGTTGTAGTTCACGCCTGCTGCCAGCGCATTCAGCATCGGCAGCTGGCGGGCCTTGTCAATATAGAGCTGCACATGCTTGTCGGCAACCTTGCTGGCCTTCTCCCAGTTCATCTGAATCTCGCACTCGTTAATCTTACCGATGGTGACCTTGTTGCCACCGCCAGTAGCATTCATCCATTTGTGGATAGGTATGCGCTGTCCGGCCTTCACACCGTTCTTGATGACGAGGAAGTAGCGCTCGGCCAGCATGCGCACCGTGACGAGCGAGGCTCCCAGACCACCGCCGTAGATGATGAAGTCGAGCAACATGTTCAGCCATCCCATGTTGGAGCTGACGGCTCCGCCGAAGTAGAGCACGATGAAGCCGATGAGTGCCGACAGACAACCACCGATGAGTGCGCTCTTCATCGGGATGGAAGACTTGATGGTCAGGCTCAGTGCCAGACAGATTGAGAAGAGGATGTAGGCAGGCAGTGAGCAGTACCAAGGAATGTAAGTCGTGCCTACGGCTGACAGCAGAAGGCAGAAGATGATGCCACCGAGCAACATGGCCAGGAACCCGATCAGTCCGGAAAGCAGTGACAATCCGATGATCTTCAGGTAGATCTTGGCATCCTTCTTACGGTACTCGTCGTTATATCTGAACACCAAAGAGAGGAAGAAGCCCAACAGCAAGCCCACGGTCAGCAGTGCCGACACCTTGCCGCTGCAGTCGGTGAGCAGATTTCCTTTCTGCTCCTCATTGAAGAAGAACGTGTTGGCAATGGCTGCTCCAAGGCTTCCGAACATGCCACGTCCCGTCAGCTCGAAGACAATCCAGCTCACCAGGCCAGCCAGCACACCGGCCAGCGTCTGGTAGGTGTCACGAATAGACGCCTGACTGAACATCTCGGCCAGATTCACGTGGTCCTGAATGCCCTCCTTACAGTTCTGACCATACTCCACGCACTTGTAGCCATTCTGCTGCCAGCAGCCCACATGCATCACGTGCTTACACTTCACCACGACCTTCTGGCCGGGCAAGATGTCCTGACGGCAATAGTGGCAGATGCGCCTTGTAACGCCTTCTTCGGGCTGATAGGGCTTATAGTATTTTGAAGCGAAGCGCTTCGACTTCAGGAATGGGATGAGCACCTTCATTATCAGGAAGAAGAAAGCGAATGTCAGGAACGCCACCAGGAGCGCCACGAGCACCTTCGTCAGGGCATCGCCGGCACTCTCCTGACGCACCGGCCAGGGTGTCTCAGCCGTACCAATAGAGTAGTCGGCCGTACCAGACTCCACGCCTTTCCATTCTGCGGTAAAGTTCACGCGTCCCGTATAAGCCTTGTCGTCAGTAGCCTTATAAGTAAAGGCAAAATCGTACATGGCATCTTTCACCACCTGCTGGAAATTGCTCAGCACGTTGGTCAGGTCGGCAGAGGGACGGTAGGCACCCTGGCGGTCAGCCAGTACCTGTCCTTCGCTGTTACGGGGGGTGGTGACACCCTGCAACGTCAGTTCGACATTCTCGTCGACGCCTTCACCCGTGTAGTAGAAAGCGAACACCTTCGGCACCATGTGGGATGCATCCGACTGGTAGTCGGTCACCTCAACGAACGAGATGGCCTCGTCTTCAGGGCGCATGTTACCCTCGGTGAACACGAACAGCAGGTTCTTGTCGCTGGCCTGCTTGGCACGCCGGAGAATCAGTTCGTTCTTCGTATAGCCGCCCTTTGTGCGAACCTCGTCCTCGAGGGCTGCTTTCTCGCTGCTGAACTCAGCCAGTTTAGAGTAAAGGGCACCAAAGAAGAACTTGCTGTCGGAATGTGTCATGAACTTCTCCTTGAAGTCGGCGATGTTGTCCTTGGTCACCATCTGGCTGGCAGTGACCTCCTCGCCGAAGAACGAAAGGAACACGCAGCTGTCGGGTGCGCTCTCAACCAGCTTGCCGACGGCGTCGAAGATCTGGCCTTTCCCCGACTCAGGGATGCTGAGGTCGACCAGAACGGAGAAGGTGAAGTCACTGGGAATGCGCTGTCCGCTGCTCAGCGAGACCACTTGCCGGCGGTCGTTGGGAATCATGACGCCATCCTCGTTGACCACGAGATACTTCTCGAGGTCGGCTGCCGTGATGTCGGCAGACGGTTCGTCATTGCTGTCGAGCACTTTGAGGAACAGCGTGATGCTGTCCTTGCCAGTGCCATATTCATACTTTTTGTCGCAGAACTGAATCTTAGCTACGTCCTGTGCGCCAATCGTCAGCGCCAACGCCGCGAGGGCGCAAGAAAACAAAAGTCTTCGCATAGTGATTATCTTCCTTTTTTAGTCCATAATTTCAAGTCTTCGAGTCGCTGCTTGCCGTAATAGCTGTCGTCGGCACACAAGTCGCCACCCATGATGGGCACAGAGGTCAGCTCGCCATCGGCTGTGGTGTAGACCAGCACGAATTTCAGCTTCTCCAGCTTGTCGGCCACGGCCTTGCGCACCGTGGGAATGCTGAAGTGCTGTGTCACAACGAAGCATCCCAACTGTTGCAGGCCCTCCTCCTTGTCGTTGGAAGAAAGGCGCTCGGCCACATACTCCGTCAGGTCCTTCTTGTTAATCTGTCCATGAACGATGCCGGCGACACCGTTTGTCTGGCCACTGAGTGCCATACAAAGGTCGACGACGATGTCCTTGTTCAGGTTAATGCTGAAGCAGGCCGTCGTATGCTCCTTGGCATCGGCGAGGGTGTTGAAAAGATCGGCTGTCTGCGTGTCAACGACGTTGGCCGTTTCTTCCGCCTTTGTCGACGGCGGTAACGTGGCAGGCGTGTCCTCTTTAATGCTTTGCTGCGCCCACTGATACCACTCTTTCAGGGAATAGAGCTTCTTCAGGTCGTTCTTCGTGTTGAGCGTCATATCACGATGGTAGGTGAAGACACCTGTTTCCATCGTCGGTGTCAGCGTGTCGATGACAAGTGCCGTGAGGAACTTCGGGTGCTGCGGGTGCTTCAGCTGGTCCTGCACGTTGCTGTCAGCATTGCTGAAGAACACCGTCAGACCCGGATGTGAGTGAACCCAGCACGTCAGGTCGTACTGCAGGTTCGTGTCACGGCGTAGCTTGCGCAGCTGTTCCAAGATCTTCAGCTTGATCTTTCCGCCGAAGTTCAACTCATACTCGTCGAAGACGGCATCGTCGCCAGGCAGCACCACCTGCTCAAGCGACACGTAGTATTCGCTGTTCTCGGAATCGTAGACCCAGCGTCCCAGCACCATGCAGCCATACTCCTTAGCATTGGCTGGGTTCTGCTGGTCTCGCGCGTACATATTATATATATCTACTACACACGAGTCCTTGATATACATTCGGCGGACAGCCGACTCAAAACAGCAGTCCTCCAGGTCGATCTTCATATAGTGGGGGCTGTCCATGACGTCCTCCAGACTCTGCTTCTTGAGAATCGTGGCCGTCTTACGGCGGACAACGATAGCCGGCTCTCCGGTCTTGTTGGTGCTGGGGCCGTTGCCGTTGTTGCTCGGCGGGGTGACGACAGGCGCCGGCACTGGTTTTTTCTTTCTGGCACTAACGAGCGCCCAGACGAGCAGCAGCAGGACAATGCCACCGGCAATGCCGCCGATGAGTGGCCACGACGGTCCGCTGCCTCCTTCTTCCTTGGCATTCATCTCGCGCTCCAGCAGGTTGAGGTTGGTCTCCAGCAGTCCCAGTTTGTCGCTGACGATGCGCTGCAGGCTGTCGCGACAGGCGGCCGAGTCGGCAATCACTTTGCCGTCGTACTGCTTCATGAACTCGTCGAGCAGCGTGTTCAGGCCGTCCTTTTGTTTTTGCAGCTCTTCACGCTCACGTGCCAGAAAACCCTGCAAGTCGTTGTCCTTGGCGTAGGCTTCGCGGTCTTTCCAGTTGTGGAGTTTCTCAATATGCGCCACCACCTCGTCGTTAAGCGCCTGCACGGTGGCCTCACTGAGGTAGGGCAGGCCTTCCACATGCTGCCTGAAGTTGTCAACAACTTCGGCCGTCTCGACGGTCTGCGGCCCATTCTGCTGGTTATTCTTACGTGCCGTTGCCTGCAACACACATGCGAGGAGCACGGCAGTCAGAAGCATTGATACATGTCTTCTTTTCATAATTGTATCTGTTATTTGTCCTTTCATTAGTTTTTGGGGGATGATGGTCCATAGCCGCTCTTCTTCGACTTTTGCAGTCGTTTGTAGGTGGAAGGAATCTGGTCGTTCATCGATGGTTTGCGACCTGGCGTGATGGAGATCTTGGGGGCGGCGGGTTCCGAAGGAGCAGCTTCTGTCCCAGCTGCCTGTCCTTTCTTGCCGGCAAGGATCTCGCGCAAACGCTGCTTGGCGGCGTCGGTCTCCTTCATCACACTTTTGGCGGTCACGGCGCTGCCACCGACAGCAGTCGAGACGTCGCTGACGTCCTTGAGCTGGCTGTTCACCTCAGCCTCGGCTTTGGCCTTGGCTGCTTCTTGTGCCTTCTTGATGGCATCCTGCATCTTCTTCTGGGCCTTTGCGGTCTTGAAGCCCTGTAACACCTGCTTGCCAATGGTAAACAACAGGAACAAGCCTCCAAGACCGCCAATGAGCCACATCATGTTCTTCTTGTCGTCGCTGGCTTGCTGGGCTTGAGCCGCAGCAATCGAGTCCTGTCGAGCCTGTGCGTTTTGAGCTTCGGCAGCCGCCTTCTCGTTGGCTTCCTTCTGACTGGCATCAGCCTCTTGCTCCAGCTGCTGCTTCTTGTCGTCGTAGGCAGCAAGAGCCTCGCCAATCTGCTTGCTTACGGCATCATCGGTAATCTTGAAACGCAGCTCACGCAGCATCGATGCTTCGTGGGTCAGTTCTTCAGAGAACGGCACTTTGGTAGCCCGCTCCAGCATCTGCTTGAGGGAATTGATGCGAATGGCAGCTTCATCGGCAGGCGACATTCCTTCATCGATCAACTCTTCAGAGGTGACGACCACCTCGGATGATGACTGGTCAGGTGCGGCCCCCGACGAGCTGGCGCTGGTTCCGCCTTTTCCTGACTTGGCCTTCAGCTGCAGCGTGCCGCACTGGGCAAACACCTTGTAGTGGCGCTTTCCCTCGTAGTGCGCTAAGTAGAGTGGCACGGAGAGCTTAGCCTCGTCGCTGCTGACAGTAAACTGCAGCGTAGGGTTGTCCTGCAGGAGGAAATAGCCGTCGGGCGAAGGACTGTAGGTGACCTCGGCGGGCACCATAAATGGCGACGTGGCGATGCCTTCGAACTTGATGCCGCGATAGTTGCCAGTGCGGTCGAAGATGACGACGGCGACCTCGTCGAGCTTCTTGAACTTCTTGAGGTGGCCCTCGCTCAGCTTCTTCTGCACATTGGTGAAGCCGACGGTCATCTGTCCGCCGTTTACGGCCAGACTATAACTGACGATGACACGGTCGCCCTCAGCAGAGAAGAGCGTGTCTTTCTTCTCTTTGGCATTGCCGCTGATGCCATAGAGGAGACAAAGGAAAAAGAGAATGGTAGCTTCAGCCTTTTTCATTTTTCATCTTTCATTTTTCATCTTCACAGTCCGTTGATGCGGTTATAGCGCTCCACAATCTTGTTCTTGTAGTCGCCACCCTTCTTCCACTGGGCAGCATGCTTGCTGCAGCGCGAGTCGGTGCAGCAGTTATAGAGGGCGTTAACCTGCGACATGACGCTGGCCTTGGTGCCCTTACGGTCGCTACTGCTGTAAATCTTCTTATAGAGGTCGTCGAGCTTGTGATAAATCTGCTGGAGTGACAAGCTACAGTAGCTGCACTGATGGCCGGCTTTGGGCCTTGAACCGTGGCGACCACAGTCACGCTCGGCGAACTCGATGTTGGCAAACTTCTCCTTCAGGTCGTTGAAGCGACGATAGCCATTATCGCTGCTGGCCCATGCATGCTTGCTGATGATGCCGTCGATCTCGCTTTTCAGCCCGTCGATCTTCGCCTGCAGCTCCTCGCGCTGCTTGCTTGCCGACGGCTTGTGGTTCTTGTTCGTGCAGATGGGGTTGCGCTCGATCTCCTTCAGCAAGTCGTCGCAGCGTTTACTCATGTCCACAAACTCGGCACTGGGCTTGAGCTGGGCCTCGATGTCAAGCTCAATGACCTGCTTTTCCAGAAGAATCAGCTTCTTGCTGCCTTTCCACTTCGCGATATAGATGGGGAGCGTCACCACGATGGGCTGCTCGCTCTCAACGCTGATGATGGGCAGGGTGTACTTGTCGGAAGGGCGGAATTGCATCACGCGGTTCAGCTGATAGCTGTACGGATCGATGATGCGCTTTCCCTTTGTGCCGCCAAATGTCTTGTCGAACTGCAGCTTGGGCGTCATCTTCTTGGCCTGCTTCTCCGTATAGGAGCGGTCGAAGAGGATGAGAACCTTCGATTCGCTGAGGTTCTCCAGTTCGATGTTCACATTGCCTTTGTCATCGTCAGCCTGACTGAGGCTGACAAAGATGTTCAGGTACGACAGGTTGATGGTCTCCTTGTTATGGTCACTGCTCAGCGTGACCTTCTTCTGCTCGTCGGCCCAACCCATGGTAGCCATCAGGCAGAGCAGCATACATACGAATGTCTTTTTCATATTCTATTCACTATTCTCTATTCACAATTCACTATTTAGGAAAAGGGTCAGTATTGACGCAGTTTTATCAAACAACGGCGCAGTTTTATCAAACATTGACGCAGTTTTATCAAACATTGGCGCAGTTTTAACTTTGCACGCTCTCTCGTCCACGTTTTGAGACTGGCAAGCAACCCTTTTCAGGCTGCCAAACTATCCTTTACCCACTGGCAGTCTTTTCAGGGCCTTCCTTCCCCTTGGAAAGGGGACAGGGGTGGGGGCGCTCTTAGATGCTGAGCGACATTTTCTTCTTCGGTGCCGTCTCGTCGTCAGCAGGCGCTTCGGGTGCCTTGGGTTGAGGTGCGGGCTCAGGCTTGTCCTGTGCGAACTTCACCCATCCGTTAGGCTCACCCTCCTCGCGCACCCACTCAGCCACCGCCTGATCCTCAGGATAAGGATAGGTGTTCTGTGCGTGGTACATTTGGTACTTCAGGTAGCGCTCCACGCGCAGCACGAGGTCCTTGATGCTTGCCAGCACGCCCATCTCCTTGATGGTGAGACATACGTGCCCCTTGAAACTGCCGCTGTAGCGGATGTTCGGATGCCAGATGTCGGTGATAAACGTGAACACGGGGTTGCCGTCGGCCGACGGGTAGTTGTTAGGCAATACGACGCTCATCTTGTGCAGGTTGCCAAAGATGGGCTTGCGTGGCGGCTCGTCACCCTCGACGCCCACAATGCTCTTGCAGCGATACCATATCTCAAACTCGGTGGGCAGGCCCGTGGGGGTCTTCCGACGAATGATATACGACAGTGATGGCTTGAAAGGATTGGCACTCTCGCGCTTGCGCTTGGCGCAGAGGGCATCAAGTTCTTTCCATTCCTTTAGCAGACGGGCGTCGCGCCCGTTCAGCTCCATTCCTTCAAACTTTTCTATAGCGGGATTCATCTGGGTAATTTACAATTTGACGATTTACAATTAACGATTTACAATTTCAATAGGTGTGGCAAAAAACGAAAACATTCTTCGCTCATCCGGCGATGGGCACGGAGATGAGGTGCAGATGGTCCATCGGCTGGATGTCGTAGTCGACCAGCGCCATTTCGCGGCCATCCTCGTCCTCGAACTCCAGCACGGCGGGCTCCTCGTCGCCGTCCATCAGCTTGCCAAGCAGATACTGGATGGGGTTTCCACCGTTGTCCATCTTCGGCAGTTCGAACACCTGGATGATGCTGTCGATCTGCTCGCGCACTGTCTTGTTCGGGTCAGTAACCTTCACTTCAATCTCGTCGTATGCTGTACCATCAATGGTCAGTATGACGATAAACTCTTCCTGATAAAATTCCTGGTCTGTCATATTGTCGTTCGTTTGATTGTTACTAATCTTGATGCAATCCTGACGGGTTATCATCGCATATTATTGAGTCTCCATTAATCTCACTATAGTCGTAGTTGAAAGGTTCGGGGTCGCTGCTACCGATGCTGTCAATTTCGCCTTGATAAGTTGTATTAGCAATGTTGTCAGTCGTCCAGTTGACTGCTCCTTTAGCATTTGCGGTGTTACCAGCATTAGTAGCATCAACGGCCCCTTTTTTGAATTTTCCCCATGTTGTTGTCGGCTCTGGACCTTCTGGCCCTTTCCCTTGGAACCAGTCAAGAGCTTTATCTGCTTTTGTATCGGGTTTAGTCAACTCTACTTCTGAAGCGCGGTTGGAATTATATGCCAATTCATTGTCGATTTTCTCAATTTTATTATCAGTGATTACCTTCGTGTTATAGTCATTGCCAAGGTCTTTTTGTACATAACTGTCTATTTCCTCATTGCGTTTTGCAACATCTGAGTTTATCTCTGTCTTTATTTCTGCGATATCTTGCTTCCTTTGAACTTGTTCACCGATACCTGTGTTTAAACTATTTATATCGTCGTCGATTCTGGTTATCTGCTCATTTCTGGAGTTGATCTTTGCATCTAAAACAGCAGATTCGACAGCCATATTATCCATCTTATTATTGAGCCGCCCCAGTTCTGTATCCATATCTTTGATGACACCGCCATGATCATTTTCGTTGAGTCGGTCTCTTGTCTTATAGATATCCTTCTCCTGATCGATTATGTCATCTATTTTTTTGTTTAGATCATCTCTTCTTTTTATGTCAGCAGCATTCTGGTCAACCAGTCTTTGCCTTTGTTCGCTGAGTTTCTGCCTATTCCAATACATAGGTGTCATGTCAGTGGTTGCTTTCCTATCCATTGCGTTTAGTTGGCTTAGCATGCGACCATTCGCTGCTTGCTGAGCATCTAATTGTTCCAACCGAGCCAACCTGTTTGTTGCCGCAGCACCCTCGGCATTTAAATTTGTACGTATATTTCCTAGAATTTTTGCACGTCCTTCAAGCACACTGTATAAATTCCTTCGTCCCATCCATTCCATTAATCTACCAGCAGTCCTTGTCCGGCTATTACTTTTCAACATATTGCCACTGATAATAGCTAAAGTATGTGCCTGAACATGAAGTTTGCTGAGTCCCCGAGAGAAGTTGGACTGCGCAAAAGCGCTAAATTTAGCTGATACTTTAGAGGCTAGGTTCTTTCCGATTTTGGTTTTTGCCAAGAAAGCTCCCCCTGCCTTGCCTGCTCCCGCCGCAATGCCAAATCCGATGGCATAGCCGGCAGCTGTCTTAAGTCCCGCGAATAGTCCTTCCATAGCATCGCCTGTCTCAAACCCCTTCTGTAAACCAGCGAATACCGAGTCAAGAGCCGCCAGCGCTGCCATTCCGCCTAACCCCGTATAATTCATGAGCATGCCACAGGCATTGCGCAGACAGTCAAAAACGCTTGGACCGACAAGCCCGTCAACGGGATTATAAGGAATGGGGTTGGCTTCGTCGCGTCCGCTACTTGCAATAGTGATAGTGCCTAACCATGCGCAGGTAAGAGTGCAGTTTTTGGTGAGACAGTCAGTTTCGGGGTTGCTTCTGAAAAAGAGGGCCAAGTTCCTAAAACTAAGAAAACTTTCCAATCCGCCAGTGTGGGGGATATACTTCAGCTTCATCTCGCCGACACTTTTTCCCCATATACCGATGGGCAGGTGTGCGAGACAGCAAGGCAACGGTACGGTAGACCATGTGCCGGTAGCCGCAAACTTGGCTGTTGTGGCAGCTAACACCTGTGGGTTAAGCAGGCTGAAACAGAGATTCCAAGGAGCGGTGAAAACCGGATAGTTTAATTCTGGTATACAGTCGGTAACGGTAGCGCCATGATGGTTGAAAGGCCCAAACTTGGGTCTGTTCATGCCCGGAATGAGAGTAAGCTTGAGGAAATGGCTTGACTGTGTGCATTTGATGGACGCATACTCCGTGCAATAGTCAATTTTCGTCATGCCGGTACAAGACCCTACATTTTGTAGTTTCTTTTTAGGCTTTTTAGGTTTCTTGGTATAAGGATGACCTGTAGTTGCCGCTTTTGCTAAATCAGATACTACACCCATAGAACGAATATGCTGTTGTTGTGATTAAACCGAGAGATTGTAATGCCGGATGAGTGCCAATTGCTCCTCTTTGGTCAGTCGTTCGAAGAGTTGTGGGAATCGTGTTACTATCCACGTAATGAACACTTTGTCAGACTCGGGGTTGACGCAAGCTTGCATTTTCTTGACGAGTGCGTCTATATCGTTATTCTGGAAGAATGCTTCGCGCTGTTTTACCAGATCCTGGACCTCTTGAGGCAGTTCAACCTTATATTGTTTCTGGCGTGCGAGGATTTCATCATATTCGGCTTTCAAATGGGCCTCCATTTCCACCGCTTCCTGCTGTTCCTCTTCGGTGGGCTGATATTCTTCTTCATTCAGCTGTTCCTCTTCTGCTTGTGGCAGCTCTTCCGGTTCCGTTTCCTGCGGCAATGGCGCCTGACCATGCTCGCCGTCAGAAGACGGCGTCTCCTTTTTCCCAAAGTCGAGGTATCTGTTAGCGTTTTTCTCGAACTGTCCGTCCTGTTCGTTGGTCATCATCTGTGTTCCGTTAATTCATGTGTAAGTCCTGTGCTGCCACATCCAAAGGTCCGTCGCTGGCAATGAATCCCTCCTTGGTGGCATTGATAATATAGGTAGCGCCACTCAAGCCGACGGTGTCTTCGGTAGTGACAGAAAGATTGCTGTTTCCGTAAATGCAGAAGCAGTTGTCAGCCCCCGCCATGGATATACCTCCTAACTTATTGACAAAGAAGTAGTCGTTTTTGACTTCATCGAGTTTGGTGTCGCTAATGACATGTGAGAATTTTCTCGTCTCATGCTTATGATTTTCCGAAATGATATCAATCATGCCGTCATTAGACATCTTAGAATAGCACTTGGGACTGGCCGGTGTACTCTTTGTTGAACTGGAATCGACAATTACAGTATAGGCAGAGACAACGTTGGTGGACTTGTTGTTGTTGACATTGGTAGTCATGTCGTTGTCAACATCGATTTTCATGTCGTGCCCTGCATGCATAATGATGTCGTTGGCCGCATCCAGTTCGATATTGCCGGAAGATTGGAGTTTGATGAGTTTCTCGTCGGTGGAGAAGGTGAGGACATAGTTGTTCTTCTTGTGGTCGTATATCTTGATGTAGCCGCCTTTCTTCTTGTCGTGTATCTCGATGGTGTGGCCGTTACGGGTGCGGATGGCCTTCACCTCGTTGGTGTCGACAGTCTTCTGGCTGGCCCATGACTTGTCTGTGTGTTGTTCGCCGTTGAAGAGTGAGGAGCGGACGTAGGGCATCTCGGCATTGCCGCCCTCGAAGTCGACCATGACCTCCTCGCCTTCTTCGGGTATGAAATAGAAGCCCTTCTCCTTTCCTGTATAGGGCTGTTCGACACGAATCCACGGCGTTGAGACGAACTCGCGGTTGAACTGGTTGTTTTCGAACTGCCAGGCGAAGTTAACACGCACACGTCCGAGGCACTCAGGGTCTTTGTTGTCGAGCACCCATGCACGGATGGGCATGGCGCGAGGCACTGCCGAGGCATCGGTGTAAGGCGGGTGTTTCGCGTTGGCGGAGATGCCTGAAAAGAAATTGGTGTACGTTTCGTCGCAGTTGAAAGAGTGGGTGATGCTGGTGATGAGAATCTCGTCCTGTGGCACGTCGCTCTTGGTGTTCGACTGCTCGTCGGTGATATAGTTGTCGACGACGATGAGTTTGCCGCCAATGGCGAGTTTCGAACAGAAGGTGCTGCCGTGGTAGCGCAGCAGGCCTGCCTTGCGTCCGAGGGCCTGCGGTTTGTCGAGCTTGTCGAGCATATCGCCACTGCCGTCGATGTCGAATGCGAAGCCGCCGGCGACAAGACTCTCGAGGGTCGTGTCCTTAAACTTGTCCTTCGACATGTTGAAGGCTGCCTCGTTCAGGTCGTTGAGCTTGTCGCTCATCTTGTCCTGCTCCTTCTCGGTGTAGTTCTTGTCCTCCTTGGCGGTAGAGAAGCACTGGTTGAAGTTAAGGTGACGGGCACTGAGGTCGATGCCGTAGGATGCTATGTCGCGGCTGGGGTATGAGAGCTGTACAGCCTCTGCCTCTGGCAGCTTGCCGAAGAAGAGCTTCTTGCCGTTGTTGAAGAGCCATTCGCCGTGACGTATGGCGAGTCGCTGGAGGAACCCGTAGCTGGTCTCGTTCCACTTCACGCAGTAGAGGTAAGGTTCGTCGGCAAAAGCTGGGTCGACCTGAAAGTCGAGGGGGGCAGCCTTGGCGAGCACATCCTCAGCGATGTCCTTCAGCATCTTCTCTTCGTAGGCACGACAGTCGCGGTCGTTGTCGAGCAAACCGTCCCAGCTGACAGCTTCAACGTTGATGGAGTACTGTGTGGTGCGGCGCGACGCTGAGGCGTTAATGATGAAGCCATCGAACTCGATGTCCTTGACAGTGTCGCCGCTGAACCCCTTTAGCTCTATCTCCATGGGGTCTGTCTGCAGGTTGAGCGTCACCTGCTTGCCAATGATGTCGCTACAGACCTTAAACTGTGTCTCTGAGATGTCTTCGAGCGGGTCTTTGATAAGTTCAAAGGAGAGACGGCTGTGGTCGAGCATCTGCTGTCGCAACGAGAAGCCCGTCATGGTGTACTTCACGCCGCTGATTTCTATCTTAAATTGCTTAGAGGCATTGCCGTCGATGCTGACGGAAATATTCTTTACCGAGATTGACATGAAGAGGGAGGAGTTAAAGGGGAGTTAGGGGGTAATGGGGAGTTAAGGGACGATAGTTCTGCCGTTAGGGTAGGTTAGGTCCACTCGTTGTTGAACTCAGCGGTGTCGCTGTCGCCGACAATGATGAGTTCGGCAGCTATCGTGACGGTGGTGTACATCAGACGTGAGTCGGAATCGTTGAAATAGTCTTTCAGTCCCACGCAGTAGGCGTTCTCAAACTTTACAGTTTTGAAGCTGCGTTTGTTGTGGTAAGTCCAGACGGTGAAGACGAACGTACCACTTTTGACCTCAGTCTTGCTGAACATCCATTTGTAGAAGAAGAGGTCATCGTCGTTGGTGGCGGGCATGACGAAGGTGATGGTGCCGCCTTGTGGACGCGTCTTGGGCTTGTTAGTCTCGTCAAGCATCTGGTTGAATTCGTACTGTGCCTGTACGATGCCGTATTTGCGTCCGTCGATTTTGAGTTGTCCGTGCAGAGCCATGGTAATTTGCGATTTGACGATTGAGAATTGAGATTTGAGATTTAGGGGTTTGAGTATTCTAAAGCGCTCAAATCTCAAATCTCAAATCTCAAATGAAAAAGGGTTTAGTTGTCGATTGTCCAGCGGTTGTTGTGCTTGGCGTTACCGACCTCAATCTCCTTGGCAGAGATGGTGAACTCCTCGTACTGGAGGAGGCTGTTGGTGGAGTCGTAGGTCTCAGAATACTCTACCAGGTAGCCTTCCTTGAACTTGAGGGCCTTCATCTCGCCACCCTGACGGTTAGGATAGCTGATGGTGCCGCTCTTCGACATGTAAGTGTCGCACATCCACTCGAGGATGTCGGTTGTGCCGTCGTCCATTGACTTTGTGCGGATGCGGATCTTGCCGCCACGGGTGGTGCCAGTGGGCTGACCTTCGACGTCGGTCTGCTGGTTGAGTTCATAACGTACGTAGAGTACTTCACGCTGTTTGATGCCATCGGCATCGAGGGTTGTTGTTCTTGTTGCCATAATTGTTATTTTTTAAAGGTGAATAATAAGTAATAATATAAATAAGGTGTGGGGAGGGACGCGTTACAACGCGCCATACATAGACAAATTAGGAGACGTTCTGGTCCCACTCGACGCCGGCTTGGCCGTTGTGTCCGGTAAGCTCGATGAAGAAGTTCTTAGCGGCGAAGAACGGCTTCAGTTCCACCTCGATGTGGATGTCCTTCGTCTTGGGATCCTGATTGATGCCCTTGAGGTTGTAGTTCTCGATAAGCTTGCCGGGGCCCTTGTAGTCAGAGAGGAAGTCGTGAACAGCCTGCTGCAGCTCAGCCTTGACGGCGGAGTTCCAGTTGACGAAGGCCTCGTCGTTGAAGAAGTTCTGGAACACCTTTCCAATCCAGTCGAAAGTACGCACGATGGGGTACTCCTGGAGTCCGATGGTAGCACCGTTGTAGAGTGAGCGGTTCGAGAAGGCCATGGTACGTCCCTCTTCCTCGACCATGGGGATGACACCTTGGTCGATGAGTGCTGCAATCTCGCTCTTGCGCAGGTCGAGGCGGGCACCCTTGACGTTCGAGAGCGTGCCGTACTTCTTGCCGGCGGCACCCTGTGCGATGACCAGCTCCTCGGTGTTCGTCATGCGGCCAGCCACAGCTGCCGATCCGGGGATGTAGAGGTCGTCGTCCTCGTTGGCCTGTTCGCTCTTCTTACGTCCGAGCAGATAGTTACAGGTCATAACGACGTTGGCCATCTTGGCGTCCTGACTCATCATGTTGGCATCGTCGAGCTCGTCCTTCAGCATCTCGAAGTTCAGCGAGTCCTTAAAGTCGGTGAGCATGATGACCTTGTTGCGGTAAGCCGTGTCGGCCCACATACGGATGGTGTTGGCATCGCCGATGTAGCCAGGGATGATGAGCAGTGAGTAGTTGTTCTTCAGGCTGAGGCGGTCGTAGTACTTCTCCAGCTCGTCGCGGATGGCGAGGGTGTCTTCAGAGTCGTGGTACTCCAGCTCCTCCTTGTTGACGTTCATCAGATGGAGGCAGTCTACCTTGCCCTGTCCGGCATTGGCGAAGAAGGAGTCGAGCGAGCGGTAGGTGACCTCGAGCTTCTTCACCTCGTCGTGGACGGTGAAGAGGTTGGTGCTGAGGTTCTGCTCGGCCTTGTCGCGCTTCTCCTTGCACTCGTCGATGACCTTCATGGGGTCGGCTTCGTTGCTTCCGAGGATGCCCACCCAGAGCTCAAGCTCGTTCTTCAGACGCTTGCGTGAGTCGGCGTATGCCGAGTCGCTGAGGAAGATGTTCTTCACGGCCTTACGGCGGGGGTCCATGTTCTCAACGCCCTTGATGAGGCCCTTGACGAGCTGGAAGCCGCCCACTTTGCTGAGGCCGTCGAGGCTCTGCTGTAGCAACTCCGCAGGGTTGGCAATCTTCTGTCTTTCCTTAAGCTCTACGGCCTGGCCTTGAGCTTCTTTTTTCAGTTCTTCTGCTGCCATAATTCTATTTGACTATTTTTCGATTTACAATTAAACAATTTTACTCGGCCTCGTCGAGTTCGGCGAGGAGTGCCTGCAGGGCGTTCTTGAGGTTGCCACGCTGCGTTGGGTCCTTCATGGCCGAACGGAGCGACTTGTTCTTCTCGAGCTGACGGATGACGGCGTTGTAGGCGTCGATCTTGTCCTTGGCTGCACCCATAAGTGCGCTCTGCTCGATGAGTGACTCATCTTCGAAGTCCTTGAGCGACTTGAAGTCGAAGTCCTCGTAGACGGCTCCGCCCTCTTCGTTCTCGAGTGCGATGCCTTTCTTGCTGGGCTGGTAGTGCTCAAAGACATCCTTCATGTTCTTGGCCTTGAATTCGGCGCGGTCTTCGTCGCTCTGTGGAGCTTCGTCGGTGAACTGGTCGGCATAGAGGGCTCTGTTCTGTGGGAACTCAATGATGCCGTCTTGTGCTTCAACGTCGAGCACTTTACTGATTACGGTTTTTCTTGCCATAGCTAATTGTTTTTATGGGGTTAATAATTAGGAATTCGGAGTTAGGCGTTAGGAGTGGGGGCCTCAGGCTCGGGCTTCTCAGGAGCTTTGGGAGCTTCGGGCTCAGGCTGTCCGTCGTCGATGTCCCAGAGAATCTGCTTCTCCTTCTCGTCGTACTTCATGGTGACGGTGTCGCCCGGGTTGACGTCGCCGGCAATGATGAGCTTCGAGAGCGGGCGGCGAATCTCCTTGCGGATGATGCCGAGGATGGGGCGTGCGCCATAGTGGGCGTTGAAGCCGACACTGGTGACATACTTGCGGGCGGTGTCGTCGATGACGAGCGTGATGTTCTGCTCGCGGAGCGTCTTCAGCAGGTTCTTGATGTGGATGTCGAAGATGCGGTTGATCATAGCCTCGGTGATGGGCGAGAACGGCACAATCTCAGTGAGGCGTGCGAGGAACTCCGGCCGGAAGTTGCCCTGCATGACTTCGAGCAGCTGGTCGTGTGTGGGCACCTTACCCTCGCCGAACGACTTGAAGATGTACTCCGAGCCGATGTTCGAGGTGAAGATGATGAGCGAGTTCGAGAAGTCGCCAACGCGGCCCAGACGGTCGTGCAGCTTACCCTCGTCGAGAATCTGCAGGAAGAGGTCGAAGACCGACTTGTGAGCCTTCTCAATCTCGTCGAACAGCACGACGCTGTAGGGATGCTGACGAATCTGGTTCACCAGCAGACCGCCCTCCTCGTAGCCGACGTATCCCGGAGGTGCACCGTAGAGCAGTGCCACGGTGTGCTCCTCCTTGTACTCCGACATGTCGAAGCGCAGCATGGCCGTCT
>JAEEGL012844054.1_pt1 | contig 29469 bp, 23 predicted proteins | sample 9134231 | NCBI WGS metagenome assembly JAEEGL01 (sample SAMN16246548, study PRJNA631951) | gut metagenome | biome: gut microbiome; feature: rumen; material: fiber-attached | host: Bos | place: Iran: Karaj | collected 2018-10
CAGGCCTCCCTCGAGCTTCATCCTACCAAGTACACAGAGAAACTCGTCACGCGCACGGAGAAGAGCGGCGCCAAGGCTTACCTGGTGAACACCGGCTGGAACGGCACCGGCACGCGCATCAGCACCCGCGACACCCGCGGCATTATCGACGCCATCCTGAACGGCAGCATCGACAAGGCCCCCACCAAGAAGATCCCGTTCTTCAACTTCGAGGTTCCCACCAAGCTCGAGGGAGTCGACACCGGCATCCTCGATCCTCGCGACACCTATGCCGATCCCGCCATCTGGGAGGAGAAGGCAAAGGATCTAGCCGGACGCTTCATCAAGAACTTCCACAAGTACGAGAGCAACGAGGCGGGCAAGAAACTCGTCGCAGCCGGCCCTCAGCTTTAATCGATTATCATTACCTTACGATAACCGGCCCGGCGTATTCGTCAGGCCGGTTTTCATATGTCGCGGGTATTCCGTATATTTGTATGCTATGAAGGTTAAAGATATTATCGTCGTAATCGAGCGGACGGCACCGCTGCGACTGCAGGATGAATGGGACAACTCCGGACTGCAGGTGGGATTCCTTGATTCCGAGGTCGACAAGGTGCTTGTGTGCCTGGATGTTACTGAAGGGATAGTGGATGAGGCGGTCGAACGCGGCTGCCGAATGATAGTGTCGCATCATCCCCTGCTGTTCAAGGCCCTGGACCAGGTGAGCGACGCCACGTACCAGCAACGCTGCGTAGTGAAGGCGCTGGCAAGCGGCATTGCCGTTTACTCAGCCCACACCAGCCTCGACAACGCACCGGGTGGCGTCAATTACAAGATAGCGGAACTGATTGGCCTGCAGGATCTCCGTTGGCTGCTCCCGAAGGAAGGAGAGGATGCCGGATCCGGTCTTGTCGGCGTTCTGCCCAAGCCGGAGCGCGATTCCGACTTCCTGCAGCGCATCAAGCGGCAGTTCGGAGTAGAGTGCCTGCGCCATTCGGAATGCAATGGCCGCGAAATCCGCACCGTGGCCCTCTGCGGCGGATCGGGCGGATTTCTGATGAGAGATGCCGTACGCGCCGGCGCCGACTGCTACGTGACCGGGGAATTCCACTATCACGACTATTTCGAGAACGACGGCATGCTGCTGGCCGAACTCGGCCACTACCAGAGCGAGCAGTTCACCATCGATCTGCTGGAAGCACTGCTAAAGGCCGGCTGCCCCTCCGTAGATATTGTCAAAACCGCCCTGAACACCAATCCGACACGCTATGATCCCCGATAAGTATCAGGAAGAGTATCTGATTCCACTCAATTTCGTCGACAACAAATCAAGGCTTCGCCCGTCGTCGTTCTTCGACATAGCGCAGGAACTCGCCGTCCGCGGTTCCACCCAGCTCGGAGCCCCTGACGCCGTGCTGCACGGGAGGGGCATCGGCTGGATACTGCTCCGCAATGCCATCCATTTCGACGCCATGCCCGGAATCGAGGAGAAGGTCAAGCTCCAGACCTGGCACAGCGGCGTTGTCGGACCGCTGCTGACAAGGGATTATCTGTGCCTGGATGCCTCCGGCAAGGCAATCATCCGCGCAACCAGTTCCTGGGCGCTGATGGACGTGAAAGCAAGGAGCATAGTCAAGCCCGAGCGCATTCTCGACATTTATCCGTCCGATCCGCAGTGCCCCGAGCGGGCCCTTCTGCCTAATGCGCCCAAAATCATCTTTCCTCAGGACTGTGTCAGGGAAGAAGCCGGCATGCATCGCGTAACCTACTCGGAACTGGACTATAACGAGCACGCCAACAACGGCAGATATCCGCACTGGGCAATCGACTGTCTGCCGCCGGAGTATCCCATGAACAAAACCGTAAGGGACTTCTACTTGAATTACAACCATGAAATCCGCCTTGGCGAATCCGTTCAGCTCCTCCGAGCACAAGGCCCGGACGGAGCATGGTACGTCGAAGGATTCTGCGGCGACATCCAGTGCTTCATCAGCAAGATAGTTTTCGCTGACTGAAAACGTCAAGCCTTCTTTTCGAGGCGCATTTTGGCGTACTTGAGGAGCAGGAGTTTTTCGCCCAGTTCGTCGAAGCGGACACGGGCCTTGAGTTCGGGTACGCTGCCTGTTATCTCCAGTATCTCACCGAATCCGAAGCGGTTGTGCTCGATGCGCATGCCCGGCCTGAACGCCGTCATCGGCAACGCCACGAAATCCGGATCCACCGGCTTCAGTGGAGTAGAGGGCTTCCCTGTACTTCCGGTCGAGGAACCGTATGGAGGCCTTTGGCCGACCCAGGGGTGTTTGAGGGGGCCCGCCCCCTCATTCATCGTAGCTGGCCGGCGAGTAGCGCCGGCCACGCCCATCGGAGAGGAACCTCTACTCCACCTATCCTGATTAGTCCCACCTGTTTTTTCTATTCTACCGCCTAGCGGCTTGTCGAGATAGCGGGATTCGATTTCGGAGAGGAAACGGGAGGGCGGATTGGACTCGTGGCGGCCGTTTCGCATGCGGGTGCCGGCATAGGAAAGGGTCAGGACTTTCTTGGCGCGGGTCATGGCAACGTAGAACAGGCGCCGCTCCTCCTCCACTTCATGTGCCGAAAGCTGCGAGGACTGGCTCGGAAACAGGTTTTCCTCCAGGCCGGTAACGTAAACGAAGGGGAATTCCAGGCCCTTGGCGGAGTGCGCCGTCATCAGTGCGACCTTGTTGTTGGTGTCTTCGTCGTCGGCCACATCCACGTTGCTCAGAAGGGATACGTTCTCCAGGTAATCGTCGAGAGTGAAGACGTCTTCGGCGCCTTCAGCCTCCTCCTCGCGCTCCTCCACGAACTGCTTGACGGAGTTGATAAGTTCCTCGACGTTGGCGGTGCGTGCCTGGCCTTCGATGGAGTTGTCGCTCTTATAGAAAGCGTACAGGCCGCTGTCGTCTGCAATGTGCTGCGCCAGTTCGAAGGCGTCGGTGTTGCTCACCAGCTGCGCCAGGCGGTCGATCATGGCGCAGAATGCCCTCAGCTTGGCAATCGCGGCGGCGCGAAGACCGTAGGTCTCGAGACCTTCCAGATATGCCGCCTTGAACAGCGGGACGCCGGCAGAAGCGGCGGCGGCTTCCAACTCCTTTACCGTAGTGTCGCCGATCGAGCGCGCAGGCTTGTTCACAGCACGCTTGAAGGATTCGTCGTCGAGAGGATTCACCACCAGCTTGAAATAGGCCATCATGTCCTTTACTTCGGCACGCTCGAAGAAGGAGTTGCCGGAGTAAATCATATACGGGATGTTGCGCCTGCGGAGCTGCTCCTCGAGGGCACGGGACTGGGCGTTGGTACGGTACAGGAGTGCAAAATCCTCGTATTTCGCCCCTTCGGAGCGGATGCGGTCCTGAATCGAATACACAATCTCGGCCGCCTCGTGCTGCTCTGTATAGGCCTTGATCACATGAAGCTTCTCTCCGCTGTCGCCTTCGGCATAGCACTTCTTGGGGATACGCCCCGCATTGTGCTCGATGACGGAGTTCGCCGCTTCGACTATATTCCTGGTACTGCGATAGTTGCGCTCAAGGCGGAACACCCTGCACTCGGGGTAATCCTTCTTGAAGTTCAGGATGTTCTGGATACGGGCCCCGCGGAAAGCGTAGATAGACTGGGAATCATCGCCCACCACGCAGACGTTGCGGTGTTTCTCGGCCAGTTTGCGGACTATTATATACTGTGCCAGGTTCGTGTCCTGATACTCGTCGACCATGATATGGCTGAAGCGGGAAGATATGTCTTCGAGGGCTTCCCTGCTGTCGCGCAGCAGTATGTTCATATTGACGAGGATGTCGTCGAAATCCATAACCCCGGACTGCTTGAGACGCTGCTGATACCGCTCATAGACATCGACAAGACGGGGTTTTTTGGCATAGCTGTCGGACTTCAGGGCCTCGGCGTTTGTCTTGTAGGCAGAGACGGTAATCAGGTTGTTCTTTGCAGCGGAAATGCGGGCCAGGACGTCGCGCGGTTTGTACACCGCATCGTCGAGCCCGAGTTCCTTGATGACCGTCTTGACGGCGGAAGTGGAATCGCTCTGGTCGTATATGGTGAACTGCTCAGGATATCCGAGCACGGAAGCATACTCCCTCAGAAAGCGCACGAATATGGAGTGGAAGGTGCCCATCACCACTTTTCTCGCCTTCTTGTAGCCTACCATGATGGCTATCCTCTCCTTCATCTCCCCCGCCGCCTTCTTGGTGAAAGTCAGCGCGAGCACACGTGAGGGATCGCAGCCGTGAGCGAGAAGATTCGCCACGCGGCTGGTCAGCACCCTGGTTTTACCTGAGCCCGCGCCGGCAACGATCAGCACCGGCCCTTCGAGACACTGAACGGCTTTTCTCTGCTCCTCGTTCAGCTCTTCCAAAACAGCACGCACATTGTTCTCCATAATGACGCGAAAATACAAAAAAAAGTGGTATCTTCGCAAAGCATTTTCGCAATTTATAATAACAGTATAAAAAATGTCTGAAACCATCGTTTTGAAAAGAGGCCTGGACATCCCAGTCAACGGATGTGCGAGCCTTCTGGTCAGCAAATCGATGAATCCGGCCGTCGTAGCAGTCGAACCCGGCTGCATCAAGGGACTGCTCCCCAGACTGCTGGTAAAGGAGGGCGACCGCGTTCTCTGCGGCTCCCCAGTCATTGCTGACAAGAAAAACCCCGACATTCTCCTGACTGCCCCCGCAAGCGGCACGGTCAAGGCAGTGGTCAGGGGCGAGAAACGCAAGCTTCTCGCAGTCCTGATCGAAACTGACGACAAGCAGGAGTATGTGGACTTCGGTGCGAAGGACCCCTCCGGACTGTCCGCCGGCGAAATCAAGGCGGAAATCCTCAGGAGCGGACTATGGCCGGTGCTGGTACAGCGCCCCTACGGCATCCTCGCCGACCCTGAGGCAGCGCCCAAGGGAATCTTCGTTTCCGCTTTCAACACAGCTCCGCTGGCTGCCGACACCGAGTTTACGCTCGGATCCGAACTTCCTGCAATCCAGAAGGGCATCGACGCACTCGCCAGGATCGCTCCCGTTCACGTTTCCCTGAACGGAGCCCTCGCTTCGAGTGTCTTCGCCAAGCTCGGCGGATGCACCCTCCACAGTTTCAAAGGCAGGCATCCTGCCGGAAACGTGGGAGTGCAGATCAGCCACATCAGTCCCATCCGCAAGGGTGAGACGGTGTGGACCGTGAGCCTCCACGCCCTCGCCGCCATCGGCAAGCTCTTCGCCGCAGGCCGTTTCGACTTGCGCCGCAAGGTTGCCGTCACCGGGCCCGCAGCCATCGAGCCTTCCTACGTGGAAACCCTCCCCGGCACGCCGATGAAGGACTTCGCAGCCTTCTACGGCAGCCTGGCCGACGAAATCCGCTTCATCAGCGGCGACCTTCTCAGCGGAGCCTGCGTCGGACACGACGGATATCTCGGGCTCTTCGACGACCAGGTCACCCTCATCCGCGAGGGCGTCGACAAGGAGCTCCTCGGCTGGATCCGTCCTTTCCGCTTCAACCAGTTCAGCAACGACCGCAGCTACTTCAGCTGGCTCCTGCCCCGCCACAAATGGGACATGGACACCAACCTGCACGGCGGCCCGCGTCCGTTCCTCATGAACGAGAACTACTACACCAAGGTGCTTCCCATGGACATCTACCCGGTATTCCTCGCCAAGGCATGCCTTGCAGGAGACATCGAGAAGATGGAAAAATTCGGCATCTACGAAGTGCTTCCCGAAGACCTCGCCCTCTGCGAGTTCGTCGATCCGAGCAAGAACTACATTCAGGACATCATAGCACGGGGCATCGACCTCATGCTCAAAGAAATGGCTTAAAAGATATGAACAAGATTTTTGAAAAAGGCGGCAAGCTATACTGGCTTCACAGTTCCGTCGATGCTTTTGAGACATTCCTCCACGTCCCCGGAACCGTTACGCTAAAGGGCTCGCACGTACGCGACGCCATCGACCTCAAGCGCCTTCTCATCCTCGTAGTGTTCGCAGCCGCTCCCGCAGCCCTGTTCGGCATGTGGAACGTCGGTTACCAGCACGGCCTTGCGATGGGCCAGACAGGAGTCCACATCCTGGAGTACTTCTGGTTCGGCTTCCTCAGGGTGCTTCCTCTTTACATCGTATCCTACGCCGTAGGTCTGGCCATTGAGTTCGCCTCCAGCCAGATACGCGGCGAGGAGGTCAGCGAGGGCTACCTCGTGAGCGGATTCTTCATCCCGCTGATCGTCCCGGTGGACATCCCCCTGTGGATGCTCGCCGTCGCCGTGGCCTTCGCCGTCATCTTCGGCAAGGAAGTGTTCGGCGGCACCGGAATGAACATCTGGAACCCCGCTCTCCTCACCCGCGCCTTCCTGTTCTTCTCGTACCCCAACTACATGTCGGGTTCCGAGTGCTGGATTGCATTCAAGAAGGGTGAGACCGCAGTCGCCGACGCCTTCACGGGCGCCACTCCCCTCGCCCTCGACGGCCCCGCCCAGTACGGAACCGGCTTCTGGGACCTCTTCATCGGAACCGTTCCCGGATCGGTGGGCGAAACTTCCGTCATCGCCATCCTGCTCGGCGCGTGCCTGCTCCTCTGGACCGGCATCGCCAGCTGGAAGATCATGTGCGGCAGCATCGCCGGCGCACTGCTGGTCGGCTGGATCGGCAACGTCGCCGGAGTGACCGAGATCCCCTTCTACATGCAGCTTCTCTACGGCGGCTTCGCGTTCGGTACCGTGTTTATGGCAACCGACCCCGTGACCTCCTGCCAGACAGAGTGCGGCAAGTGGATCTACGGCCTGCTCATCGGCATGCTGTGCATCACGGTGCGCCTCTTCAACCCCGGCTACGCCGAGGGCATGATGCTCGCTATCCTGCTGCTCAACACCTTCGCGCCGCTCATCGACCACTGCGTGACGAGCGTGCATATCAACCGCAGGGCAAAGAAACTTAATGTCGCATAAGCCATGAATACAAACAGTAACGTCTATACAGTCATCTACACCACCGTTGTGGTGACTATCGTCGCTGCGGTTCTCGCTTTCGTGGCATCCAAGCTGGGCCCCGCCCAGAACGCCAACGCAAAGGCGGAAACCCTGCGTCAGATGATGTCCGCGGCAGGCATCAAGCCCACCGACGAGCTTTACGCCACCAAGAACGCCGACATCCTGCAACTCTACGCCGACAACATCGATGAAGCGTATACCATCGACCTCAAGGGCGAAAAGAACGGAGAACTCGGCACCGCCATGGAAAACATCCAGCTGGTGGACAAACTCAAGCCGCAGAACAAGGCTATCAAGGCTGAGGGTGAAGTCACCCTTCCCGTGTACGTCTTCAAGAGCGGAAAGGTCGTGATTCTGATTTACGGAGCAGGCCTCTGGGGCCCCGTATGGGGTTACATAGCCTTCGAGCACGACTGCCACACCATCGCCGGTGCCTACTTCGACCATGAGGGCGAAACTCCGGGCCTGGGCGCAAAGATCAAGGACGAGCCCTGGTTCCGCGAGAAATTCGCAGGAAAGACCGTCGAATGGGGCGAGGATCCCGCTTTCAGGCTGGAGAAGAACGCCGAAGCCACCGGTGCAACCAACGCAGTTGACGCAATCACCGGAGCCACAATGACCTCCAAGGGCCTCAACGAAGCCCTGAACGTATGGTTCAAGGCTTACGAGAATCACTTGGGACTGGGTGCCTTCTTCAATATGCTGGAAGAGCACGCCATTTCAGAAACACCTAACGCAGAGGAGGAATAAGCCATGGCACAGAAACTCAAAGAAACCATCCTCAATCCGATACTCAAGGGCAATCCGATTACCGTCCTTGTGCTCGGTATATGCTCCGCGCTGGCCGTCACCGTCCAGCTCAAGGGAGCTCTCGTCATGGCCCTGTCGGTCATCATCGTCACCGGGCTTTCCAGCCTCGTGTGTTCACTGCTCCGCAACACCATTCCCAACCGCGTGCGCATCATCGTACAGCTCGTGGTGGTTGCAATGATGGTTATCCTTGTGGACCAGATACTGAAAGCCGGAGAAGGCACCTACGCCATCGACAAACAGCTTTCGGTCTACATTGGCCTTATCATCACCAACTGTATCGTGATGGGGCGCATCGAGGCGTTCGCCCTCGGCAACAAGCCCATCCCCTCGCTGCTCGACGGTCTGGCCAACGGAGCCGGCTACGGTCTCATCCTGGTTATCGTGGCCTTCTTCCGCGAACTTCTCGGAAGCGGCACCCTGTTCGGATTCCAGGTGCTCCCCGACTCCTACATTCCCAACAATCTGGTAATCCTTCCTCCGTTCGCCCTTATACTCATCGGATGCATAATCTGGGTGCACAGGGCGTTCGACAAGGACTTGCAGGAATAATAACAGCGTCGCCTTATGGAATACATCAGCTTATTCGTAAAGTCAATCTTCGTTGACAATATGATCTTCGCATACTTCCTGGGTATGTGCTCATACCTGGCGGTATCGAAGAACGTGAAGACAGCCAACGGCCTGGGCCTCGCTGTAATCTTCGTGCTCCTGTTCACGCTTCCAATCAACTGGGTAATCAACACTTACGTGCTGCAGCCCGGCGCCCTGCGCTGGCTCGGACCCCAGTTCGAAAGCGTCGACCTCAGCTTCCTGAGCTTCATCGTGTTCATCGCCGTCATCGCCGCATTCGTGCAGCTGGTGGAGATGATCGTGGAGAAGTTCCTGCCTTCGCTCTACTCTTCGCTGGGCATCTACCTGCCGCTGATCGCGGTCAACTGCGCCATCCTCGGCGGCTCCCTGTTCATGCAGCAGAGAGACTTCACCGGAGTTGGCGAGCCACTGGTTTACGCCCTCGGATCCGGCATCGGCTGGTACCTTGCGATCGTGGCGCTCGCCGCAATTCGCGAGAAGATGAGCTACTGCAACGTTCCCAAGCCCCTCAAGGGCATCGGCATCACCTTCATCACCGTCGGCCTCATGGGCATGGCATTTATGATTTTCATGGGCATTCAACTGTAAAGGGATATGAGTCAGACAATCATTGCTTCAATAGTGCTCCTCGTCATAGTGACGCTGGTGCTGGTGGCTCTTCTCCTTTTCGTGAAGGCCAAGATTACGCCCAAGGGCACGATCAAGATAGACATCAACGACGGCAAGAAGGAACTGGACGTCACCCCCGGCAACAACCTCATGGCTACGCTTGCCGGCGAAAAGATATTCCTCCCCTCCGCCTGCGGCGGCAAGGCCAACTGCGGCCAGTGCAAGGTTCAGGTGCTTGAAGGCGGCGGCGAGATTCTCCCCACCGAGGTGGGATTCTTCAACCGCAAGCAGATCAAGGAAGGATGGCGCCTGGGCTGCCAGGTGAAGGTCAAGGACAACCTGAAGATCCAGGTTTCCGAAAGCGCCCTCTCCGTCAAGAAACTCGAGTGCGAGGTCATTTCCAACGAAAACGTGGCTACGTTCATCAAGGAATTCACCGTCAAACTGCCCGAAGGCGAGGAGCTCGAGTTCAAGAGCGGCGAGTACATCCAGATCGACATTCCCGAATACGAAGCCGACTTCGCCGACATGGGCGTGGCCGACATCTACAAGGGCGACTGGGACAAGTACGGCATCACCGGACTCAAGTTCAAGAACACCGTTCCCACCGTCAGGGCCTACTCGATGGCTTCTTATCCCGGCGAGAAGGGCATCATCAAGCTCAACGTGCGTATCGCGACGCCTCCGTTCGACCGCACCCAGCCCAAGGGCGTCTTCAAGTTCGTCCCCGGCGTGCCTCCGGGAATCGCATCCACCTACGTGTTCTCCCGCAAGCCGGGCGACAAAGTGTGGATCAGCGGCCCCTTCGGCGAGTTCCTGCTGCCCAAGAACGATCCCGACGACATGGAATACATCTTCGTGGGCGGCGGCGCCGGAATGGCTCCTCTGCGCAGCCACATTATGCAGCTGTTCAAGACTTTGAAGACAGGACGCAAGGTTCACTTCTTCTACGGAGCACGCGCCCTCGTGGAGGCATTCTACCTTGAGGACTTCGCAGAAATCGAGCGCGAGTTCCCGAACTTCAAGTTCACCCTCGCCCTCGACCGTCCCGATCCCGCTGCCGACGCCGCCGGTGTCAAGTACACTCCCGGCTTCGTGCACAACGTGATGTACGAGACCTACCTCAAGGACCACGAGGCCCCCGAGGACATCAAGTACTTCATGTGCGGCCCTCCCATGATGGTCAAATGCGTGAACGACCTCCTCGATTCGCTCGGCGTAGCACCCGAGAATGTCCTCTACGACAATTTCGGAGGTTAGTTGAAAATCTGTTGCTTGATAGCGTCGCTCCGCATGGGCGGAGCCGAACGGCAGCTGGCAGGCCTTGCGGCAATGCTGCGCAGCGCCGGCGAGGACGCTGAGGTACTTACATACCGCGTCGGCGGCTTCTACGAAAAGGAGCTGGCCGACGCGGGTGTGCCTCATATAAGTATTCCTTCCGACGGCGGCGACAGGGCTATAGTGCGGCGTATTGCCGCACACCTCAAAGACAGCGGCTGCGATGTGCTGGTGTCGTTCCTTGCGGGAACGAACATCAAGGCCTGCATGGTCAAGCGCCTGTGCCCCAATGTAAAACTCATTGTTTCAGAGCGCAACGTAAACCTGCGACTGCTCCCTCACGACATTTACCGTTTCCTGCTTTACAGGCGCGCCGACGCCATAGTCTGCAATAGCTACGCACAGGCGGAATTCATGCGGCGCCACGCTCCTGCATTGTGCGGAAAACTCAGCTCAATTCCGAACTTTGTCGACACCGTACGCTTCTCCCCCGCCGGCGAGCGCGAATACAATGCGCCTTTGAGGGTGGTTACGACAGCGAGGCTTGACAGCAGGAAGAATGCCCTCGGGCTCATCCGGGCGGCAGCTGCCGCCGGATGCGACAATCTACGCTTCGACTGGTACGGCGCCGGAGCGGAAGACAGATATGCCCGCCGCTGCAAGGCGCTCATAGCGCAGCTCGGGCTGGAAGACAGGTTCGGAATACACCCTTCAGTCAGCGACGCTGAGCGTATCTATGCGGAAGCTGACGCATTCTGCCTTCCCAGTTTTTACGAAGGAACCCCCAACTCTCTGGCCGAGGCGCTTGCCAGCGGCCTTCCGGCCCTTTGCAGCCGGGTCAGCGACAATTCCATGTACGTACAGGAAGGCACAAACGGCTTTCTGTTCAACCCCAACAGCGTCGAAAGTATGGCAGAAGCCCTCCGTGCCCTGGCCGCACTGACTCCAGCCCAGCTGGATGCCTTCGGCCGCGAAAGCCGGAGGCGAGCCGAAGAAAAGCTTTCTAAAAAAGTGTTTATCGAAAGATACATGGCACTTCTGAAGGGGCTTCCGATGGAGTAAAACCCGTTTTCTTTAAAAATCAGAAAAATCTGATTTACGATTTTTTCGATTCCTTGGTGTTTCAAAAACGCCTGCATAGATTTGCAGCGCTATGAAAACACAGAGGAATCAAACAGGCCGGCCCAGCCATCTTCCCAGCCGGCGTCCGCCGGGGGGCGGTCTGCCCCATCATTACATCTTGTTCAGCTTGCTTATACTGCAGCCCGCCTGTTTGATTGCCTCTTGCACACAAGCACCTGTTGAAGAACCGGAAATGGAAACGGAAATCTTCGTGCCGGTAGATTCCACTCTCTACACAGTATTCTTCAATAATCTCGGATACACCGGATCCGACGACGGCCGCCTAGACCTTTTCATCTACAATGCCGACGGCGTCAAGAATCTAGAAAAACGCATCAGTTGCAGCGAAATCCCCGACAGCGTGCGCTTCGTCGGTCCCACCCGCACGTTCACTGCGGTAGCCATAGCCAATTCTCCACTGGATTTCAATCCGGCAGCGACGGAGCGTTACGATTCAATGGAACTGCTCACCTACGCTTTCGCGGACGACGATCCGGAGCGCCCGGTAATGAGCGGAATCTGCAACATAGAGCCTGGAAGCCCGTGCACTATCGACTTAAGCCCGCTGATGGCCAGGGTCACGCTCGCCGAGATATCAAACACGATGAAAGGTTACGTAAGGCTGGAAGATCCGCGCATCAGGCTGGAAAACCTGAACTCGGATGCCGAAATAATGCGTTTTGCCGGATTCAGGCCTTCGGAAACCATCGCGAGCGGGAGCGAACTCAAGCTTCCGTACGACATAGGCATCTTCAAGCAGAATCCCATGTCCACGCTGTACTGCTACCCTAACGACTCACCGGAAACGACCATGGGCACGCCTTCCACGGTATTCGTCCTGGAGTGCGAAATCAACGGCGAGACCCACAGCTTCAGCGTGAAGCTTCCGCCAATAGGTCGCAACAGCCAGGTGTTCGTCGACCTTACGGTAAACGGACCGGAAAGCTTTGAAGGGAAGGGATATTAGACCAGGTCTGAGAAGCGCTCCGGAATGCCGACCACGATTCTCATTCCGAGCATGGCGGGCTTGTTCCAGGCATATAAATGCCTCAGGCGTGCCTGCAGCCAGACCGCGCGCCGCGTCCACTTGTCCCAGTCACGCACGGGCAGGCAGGGCAGCTGCTTCATCATGCGGCGGCGCTTGAAGAGATGATGGTTCCACCCACGGTCGGAGAGATCCTTGTCGTCCATCTTGAGCCCCAGAAAGCTCATATCGGCACAGCCGAAGTGGAAGAGGTACAGCCCGGGGACGATGTGGTAGTTCCCTTTGCGGGTGCGATGGAATCCGCTGCCCCACTGAACAGGCCGGCACAGGACCGAAGCCTTGGTATATCGTGTGGAAAGACGGGCGTAACGCCTTTGTGACAGCAATGGCGCCGACTTGTCAAGCTCCTTCTCCTTGCGGATATTCTGTATCACGTCGCATCCGAGCGCCGATACCGAATTGAAATCGCCGGTCTCCAGGTCTGACAGGAATTCCGGCAGGCTCTTTCCCAAAGAGGGATCGACGATTACGAACTCGTCGATATCTGTGCCTATTACCATGTCGTATCTGCCAAGAAGCCCGGCGGCGAATTCAGACAAGATATCGATACGCTTGCGGTCCGAGGCCTGAACGTTGCCTTCCACCCTGGGAAGCAACTTTGTGAAGCACCCCTGGGCACATTCCGGAACGGTCTGGTCTTCGCCGTCGAAGAAGATATACAAATTTTCCTTCCCGAGCATCGCGCCATAATAGGCAGTCCATTTGCCCAGGAAGAAACTGTCATTCCTGACCATCGTCAGAGCCGCAATCTTCTTCATCGATAATTATCTTTTCAAAGATAAAACTTAAAGTAACAATTTCCAAATTTCAAGAATAAGCATTACCTTTGTACACTTATGGGAATAACGGGCTTTTTGGTGCGAAGACGCAACTGGCTGCTGGCTGTCATGTCGGCCCTTGCTGTCGTTTGCGCGGTGATGATTCCCCGTCTGAACATCATCATGGAGCTCACGTATTTCCTTCCCGACGACTCCCCCATGAAACTGGGTATGGACAGGCTTGAGCGCGATTTCCCCAACCTCGACAGCCAGCTCAGCATGCTCAACGTGATGGTGGAAGATGTCCCCGACCTTGAGGAAGAGGAAGAGGTGCTGACAGACCTCACAGGAGGAATGATTTGCGCCTCCGTCAGGGAGAATCCCCCTTATTCCCTCTTCGAGTTCCGTCTCCCGCGCGACTGCGATTACAAGGCATGCAAACAGCGTATCGAAGATTATTACGGAGACCGGGCCGTAGTGGAAGTGACCATCGACAAGAACATGCCCGCCGACATCATTCCCATGATTCTCATGGGCACGGCGATGGTGTTCATCATCCTGTTCATAATGTGCTCGTCGCTCATGGAGGTGCTTCTTTTCCTGATAACCACCCTGATCGCGGTTGTCATCAACATGGGAAGCAATATCCTGATGGAAGGCGTGTCGTACATGACCAACACCATGGTGGGCGTGCTGCAGATGATCCTGTCGATGGACTACTCCATCATCGTCATGAACAGGTACAGGCAGGAGAAGTTGCAGCAGGCGGGAAACAGCGAAGCCATGCAGGTTGCCCTGCGCAGGGCCGCTCCCGCTATCCTCAGCAGCGCACTCACCACGATAGTGAGTCTCCTTATGCTGCTGTTCATGCACCTAAAGATCGGAGCGGACCTGGGTGTAGTGCTCGCCAAGGGCGTGTTACTCAGCATGATATGCAACTTCACGGTGCTTCCAGGCCTGATTCTCCTGTTCGACAAGGCCATCGTAGCCACCACCAAGAAAGTGCCGCAGCTGCCGTCAAATGCCCTTTCCCGTTTCGAAGTCCGGTGGAGAGTTCCTCTGACCATATTGTTTGTGGGATTGTTCACGGCGGCGTTCATACTCCAGAAGCGTACCGAAATCAATTTCGCCGCCATCTGGCCGACCGAAATCAACGAGCACTTCCCTCCCCAGAACCCCGTCATCCTGGTTTACGACACTCCTGAAGAGGCTGCGGTCCCAGGCATACTTGACACTCTGGAACGCGATCCCAATGTGATTTCGTGCCTCAGCTACCCCAGCCTGATGACCCAGGGCTACACCGCCTCGGAAATGTCGCACCGCATAGGCCAGTATTCGGCGATGATTACGGAAGACCTGCTGCACATCGTCTACTACGGCTATTCCCACCCCACACGCAACGAGAAACTGAGTTTCGACGAGATACAGGACACGGCCGACGAGCTGGCAAAGATGGGCCTGATGCCCAAGGAATTCGACACCAAATCGCTGATGGCCAAACTCACACCGGTCCCGGTTTCTCCCACACCCGCACCGGAGACCCCGGTACAGCCCATCCCTGAAGAGCCGATTATACAGGACACCACCGCGACGGAGCCTGCCGATACTCTGGCAGACAAGACACCCGTTCCCGCCGACAGCCTTGCAGTTGCGCCAGAAACCCAGGCTCCTGCCCAGGAGAACAGCAAATACGGTGTGCCGATTACCTACGAATTAGCCACGAACCAGATGACCGCCGCCGAGATTTCGGAGCGTTTCGGCATTGACCGCTCGTACCTCAACATGCTGTTCCGCATGGCCGGCCGCTCCCGCAAGCCCGGCACCATGTCGCCATACGAAATCACCACCTTCATCACCGGCAAGATCCTGAACGACAAGCGCTACGCATCGTATATCACTAAGGAGCAGGCGAATGAAATCCGCGACCTTCACCACCAGCTCGACTCGGCGTTCATAGCCGGACCGGCAGCGGCACCCGCCACCGATGCCGGCAACATGCTCCTGGCCGGAACCGACTCGCCCGCCGACAGCCTGAACGCTCAGCAAGCCGAGGCCGACAGCCTTGCCGTTCCCACACCGGCACAGGATGTGGAACTGGCCCAGGCCCAGCAGGCAGAGGCCACTCAGGAGCCTGAACCGGAAATCACTCCTCTGGAACGTCTCGCAGAGATGGCGTTCTCCGGAAGGCGCTACAACTCCAGGCGAGCCTGCAGCGCACTGGCCGCAGCGGGAGTTCCGGTAACGCAGGAGGAAATGGACCTCCTGTACCTGTACGCAGGCAGCCGCAAGGGATTCAATCCCGAGCAGCGCATGAGCATCAACGAACTGATCTCATACGTTGAAGGCACATTGCTTGCCGATCCCGCCCTGTCGCAATTCGTGGACGAGGACTCCCGCAAACTTATACAGGAAGGCAAGGAAGAGCTTGAAGAAGGCGCCGCCACCATGCGCTCCGACAACACTTCCCTGGCGATGGTCATTACCGACTACGACTTCGAGTCACCCCAGACTTTCGCCTTCGTGGAACGCTTCATGTCACTTGCCGACCGTTCCCTCAAGGGTGACCACCACCTGATGGGCGAGTCGGTGCTGTATAAGGAGATAAAAGATGAATTCCCCGACGAACTGCTGCTGCTTACGCTGCTCACCGTACTTGCCATCTTCATTATAGTGGCCATTACTTTCCGCTCGCTGATCATTCCCGTGATGCTGGTAATGGCCGTCATGTCGGGAGTATACGTGAACGTGTTTGCAAGCGGCCTGGGCGGCAACACAATGTACTTCCTCTCCTACCTCGTGGTTCAGAGTATCCTGATGGGTGCCACCATCGACTACTCCATACTGTTCATGAACTACTACCTCGAGCACAGGAAGACCCAGTCCGTCCCCATCTCCATCAAGGCCGCATACAAGGGAGCAGGACATTCCATCATGACATCGGGTCTCATTCTCACCATTGCCCCGTACGCCATGAGCATGATAATCAAGGACCAGATGGTGGCGCTGATACTCAAGAGCCTGGCTACGGGAGCCCTGTCTGCCCTGCTGGTCATCTTCCTGGTCCAGCCCGGCGTCATTGCACTCTGCGACTGCATTCTGCTTCGCAACCGCAAGAGAAAAAGTTTTGACAATTAATATTTCTTGACTATCTTTGCAGTCCTTTTCGGGAGTTTAGCTCAGCTGGTTTAGAGCACTTGCCTTACAAGCAAGGGGTCAATGGTTCGAATCCGTTAACTCCCACCACATAAGACAAATGAGGCTGGCCCGTTCGGGTCAGCCTCATTCAGTCAATAATTACTACTAACTAAAATCTGTCTTCGGAAGAAACGGTGAGTTTCTTACGGCCGTGACGGCGGCGAGCCGCAAGTACGCGACGGCCGTTCGGAGTGCTCATGCGCTCGCGGAATCCGTGCTTGTTGACTCTCTTGCGGTTTGAGGGTTGGTATGTACGTTTCATATCTAATTATTTTAATTATTCGAATTTGGGAGGACAAAGGTAAGACTTTCCGATTTCAATTACAAATTTTTCTTTGAAATATTCATCTTTTGTCCATTCTTCGATGCTCCAGACCCTCACTTGACCCTGTTTGACACCGTGCAAACGGCACATTTCAGCTATTTCGGTCAGCACGTCGCCCCCTTTAAGGCACAATATGCTACGGCGGAAACGCCCTGCCACCCAGGGATAAAGCTTGTCCAGTGACGCCACTGCACGCGTTACAACCCAGTCGAAACCCTTACCCAGATCCTCGGCGCGCGCCTGGACGCAGGTCACGTTCTTAAGCCCGAGCCCGTCGGCGACAGCCCTGGCAACCGTAATCTTCTTGCCTATCGAATCGCAGAGGGTGAATTCGGCCTGAGGATACTCCACCGCCAGCGGAATTCCGGGGAAACCGCCTCCCGTGCCAAGGTCCAGCACGGATTCGCCGGCCAGCGTCTCTCCCTGATAGAACCGGTCGAGATATGCGGCTATGGCCAGGGAGTGGAGGATGTGGTGCTCATACACGTTGTCGATGTCTTTCCGCGACACCACGTTGATGCGGGCATTCCACTCCCGGTAAAGTTCCACGGCCCGCACAAAGTCTTCCCTGGTGCTTCTCATTGGGCTTCCAAAAGCAGAACAGCGCTCTGATATGGCTGCTTGAGGTCCATGTTGACGCCGAAATTCATCAGGTAGTCGCCACCGAAGCTCTTGCCGTCGCCCCAGAACCTCTTGCCCTGCGGGCATATCTCGGTAACTTTATAACGCACCGATGGATTCAGGCCGCCGCAACGGAACTTGGGAACGAGTCCCCTGCCCTCGTACTGGAGGCAGTATGCGAACAGCACGGCCCTGGACTTGTCCTTGCTCACGAACATCAGGGCATAATGGCTGCCGTCGTATGGTGAGGCAAGGCGATAGAGGTCGCCGTCGAAAACTATGTCGCGGTACTGCTTGTAAGCGGCAAGATACTCGCGTACATACTCCTTTTCGCCTTCATCGAGCAGTTTGGGCTGAATCTCCATTCCAAGGCGTGCCGAGGCCGCCATGTCGCAGCGGAACTTGAGCGGGAGGATGCGCCCGGTCTGATGGTTAGGCGTAGCGGAAATGTGCGATCCCATCATCTGCACAGGGTAGATGAAGCTGGCGCCATACTGCATGAAAGCCCTGCAGTATGCCTCGGTGTTGTCGCTCGTCCAGACCTCGTTGGCCCACTGCATCACGCCGTAGTCGACGCGTCCGCCACCGGAAGAACACGACTGGAGCAGGACGCCCGGATACTTTGCACGGATGCGGGCCAGAACGCTGTACAGGCCGGAAATATAATCCACCCAGAAATTGGACTGAACCTGCTCATACGACGAACCCACGTTGAAAACGTGCCGGTTGCAGTCCCACTTGATATAGTCTATGTCGCCGAGCTTCATCGTCCGGTCGAACACGTCGAACACGAAGTCCTGGACTTTCGGATTGCTCATGTCGAGAAGCAGCTGGTTGCGTGCAGGATATGCCTCGCGTCCCTTTTCGACCACCACCCAGTCGGGATGCGCAGCGTAGAGGTTCGACTTGGGATTCACCATCTCGGGCTCTATCCATATACCGAACTTCAACCCCTTGGAATGGGCGTAATCGGCAAGATACCCTATACCCTCCGGAATCTTCTTGGTATTCAGTTCCCAGTCGCCGAGGCCGGCATCGTCACCGTCGCGGGCAAATTCGCCGTTGCCGAACCATCCGTCGTCGAGCACGAACATCTCGAGGCCCATGGATGCAGCGTCGTCGATCATGTCCGTCAGCGTTTTCGTATTGAAGGCAAAATAGGCGCCCTCCCAGCTGTTCAGAAGGGTCGGGCAATGCATCGAGGCGTCGTACATGCCGTATGTACGCGCCCAGTCGTGCAGGTTGCGGCTGGCCTGCCCCGCGCCGGCGGTGCTGTACGTCCATACCATGTCGGGGGTAACGAATGTTGCGCCCTTGCCCAGAGTGTACTCGGCGCCTGAAGGATGGATGCCGGACAGAACGTAGAGACGCCCCGCCTCGTCCATCTGGAAGTTGAGCTTGTAGTTGCCGCTCCAGCGCAGCGCGCCGGCTATCACGTCTCCCCTCTCCTCATCCAGCGAATCCGTGCCCAGGCTCAGCATGAACGAGGGATTCGAACGCTGCGAAGTGCGCACTCCGTCGCGGCATTCGACGGTCTTGATACCATGGGTAAGCACTTCCGTCTCCATATACATCTCGTGCGCCCATGAGCCGTTGAAATGCGTCAGGGCGTATTTGGGAGCGTATATCGGCAGGCAGGACGAGTAGAAGTCACGCAGCACCACCGGCTTCTTGCCGTCGTTGCTGATTTCAGCGTGCGCAAGGATCACGTTCTCCGCCTTGTAGGCCTCGAACACCAGGCACACCTTCAGAGGCTGCTTCGAGTCGCGCAGCATGACTTTCGTGCGCACCACATCCGGAGAAACCTGCTCAACGGTGTGCGACACGTACTTCAGCTCGGTGTTCAGGCTGCCGTCGGGATAGGTCACTGCGAGCGCAGGTTCGAACACGAACTTTCCGCCTGCAGCCGGGTACATCTGAATATCTCCCACCGAATGGGAATCGGTGTATGCCCTGTAACCGGCGAAATCCGAAGGACGTGCCACCGAAGGACCGTAGTGGCGGTAATTCAGGGGGCCTCCGACCTTTCCCACCATGACAAGCGAGCTGCTGTCGGTATCCACCGAAATGTAATGATAGTCTGCTGCGGACGCCTGGAGCGTCAGGCCGAGGACCGCAAAAATCAGGATGACGAGATTCTTCATATTGTCAAGCATTATTTTGGCACGGCGGATACGGGTGCGGACCGTATTGAGCTCCAGCCCCGTTTCCTCCGCTATTTCCTTGTATTGCATGCCTTCGATGAGGCGTTTGTGAGCGATGTCGCGATACAGCTCCGGAAGGCCTTCCACCAGATGCTGGGTTTCTTCGCGGGTTTCGGTCTTGATGATTCCCTCGAGCGCATCTTCCTCGCCGTCGCCGATGGCGTCGACCACGTTGATGGCGCGGGAGTCGTCGTCGATGGACACGTATCCACGCTGGCGGCGGGTTTCCTGGTCTATCACGTCCAGTGCGGTGTTATGCGCTATACGCTTGAGCCACACTTCGAAGCGGCCAAGCGACGGATCGAAGCTTCCGATCTGCCGGAAAGCCTTCTCGAAGGTCTTGGAGCACACGTCCTCGATATAGAAGTGGTCCAGCTGCTTCATGGTTTTGCGCAGATAGGCGCGCACTGAGCCGATATTCGCGTCCCAGAGCGCAGTGAAGGCCGTGCCGTCCCCTATGATGGCACGCCTTACGAGTTCGTCAATGGGCTTCGAGCCAATTTGAACCATAATTGCATTCGACTGTAAGTGGAACGTTCAGAGTGGTGACTCCCTGCATCGCAGAAGTCACGAGAGCCGACACTTCGGCGATTTCGGGAACCGGAACCTCCAGCAGGAGTTCGTCGTGGATCTGCAGCACCATACGGGACTTCAACCTACGCTCGCGCAATCCGCGGTCAACGGCTATCATCGCCATCTTGATAATGTCGGCGCTGGTGCCCTGGATGGGGGCGTTGACGGCGTTGCGTTCAGCGAAGGCGCGCACGTTGGCATTGTGGCTGTTCACGTCCGGCACGTAACGGCGGCGTCCGAACAGCGTTTCCACATACCCGTCCGAGCGGGCAGCGGTAAGGGTGGAATCTATCCACTCGCGTATGCTGGTAAAGTTCGCGAAATAGTCTTCTATCAGGCGCTTGGCCTCCGAACGGGAGCAACCCAGATTCTGGCTGAGGCCGAATGCGGAGATGCCGTACATGATGCCGAAATTGGCGGTCTTGGCTATACGGCGCTGGTCCGCCGTGACTTCAGCGACCGGCACACGGAATATCTTCGCGGCGGTTGCTGCATGAACGTCCAGTCCCTCTCGGAACGCTTCGCAAAGATGCGCGTCTCCGCTCAGGTGAGCCATGATGCGAAGCTCTATCTGAGAATAGTCGGCGCTCAGGATAACGGAACCTGCGTCTCCTGGCACGAAGGCGCGGCGGATTTCCCTTCCCTGCTCCGTACGTATGGGGATGTTCTGCAGGTTGGGGTTCGAGCTGGACAGGCGGCCGGTAGCCGTAAGCGCCTGATTGAAAGTGGTATGCACGCGACCGTCGCGGGGGCTGACATACGAAGGGAAAGGTTCTATGTAGGTACCGAGCAGTTTGCGCAGGCCGCGGTAATCCAGTATCGCGCCTATCACCGGGCTTCGGTCCGACAGCTCCTGGAGAGTTTTTTCGTCGGTTGGCCAGTTGCCCTTTGCCGGCTTTTTGGCTTTCGGGTCAAGCTTCAGCTTTTCGAAAATGAGTTCTCCCACCTGCTTGGGGGAGTTGATGTTGAGCCCCGGTGCGTCGGCCATGGCACGGATGTCCAACTCTAGCGCAGCCGCCCGGGTTCTCAGGCCTTCGGCATAGTTACCGAGCACGGTCATGTCCACCTTCACGCCCGCCAGTTCCATACGGCTCAGCACGCCTATGAGAGGCTCCTCGATGTTGTCGTACAGGGTTTTCAGGCGCGGGTCGGCTTCAGACATCCTGGCTTTTACAGTGTCTGCCAGCGGCAGAAGCACGGCGGCCTCGTTCGAGCGGTCGGCGCCGGACGTATCATCGTCGAAAAGGGAGCCCTGTGCGGGGGCATCCGGGACCGAGAGTTCGATGCCGAGGAGGCTTGACGCAAGCGTGTCCAGCTTGTGGCTCCGCTCGGGATTGAGGAGGTAGTGCATCAGTTCCACGTCCTCCAGCGGACCGGCGACGCCGATGCCCAGCAGGCTCAGAGCGTTGATCTGCTGCTTCAGCCCTGCACCCACCTTGGTGCGGGCCGGATCTTCCAGCAAAGCCTTGAACACCTCCGGCTCCCCGCTCGCTACCCCGTGCGAATCAGCCACGTACATCGTTCCGTCAACATAATGCACCGCAATGCGGTTGTCGGTTATCTCCGATGGTTCCGCTCTGCACAGACTGAGGCTCGCAGGAGCCTCAGTCGGTCTCTGCTCCGTAACCTCAGAGACCTCTGAAGCGATCTTCCGGACCAGGCGGATAAGAGACGGGAACTCGAACTCCTTGAAGACAGATTCGACGGCAGGCGTCCAGGCCAGGTCGAGAATCATGTCGTCGGCAGTCGTTTCCAGAGGAATGTCGGTCTTGATGGTAACGAGCTCGCGGGACAGGGCTATATGGTCCTCCGCAGCACGGAACAATTCCTGCTGGCGCGCCGTCAGCTCGCCGATATGCGCGTAAATCTCATCCACGCTGCCATACTTGCGGAGCAGCTTGGAGGCGCCCACGGGCCCCACGCCCTGCACTCCCGGCACATTGTCGGAAGAATCGCCGCATAAAGTGAGCACGTCGATGACCTGCGCCGTGCTGTCTATCCCCCACTTTTCGCAGATCGCGGCCTCGTCCAGCACCTCGTTGTCGGCACCCGACTTGCCGGGCTTATATTGGAACACATGTGGGGCAACCAGCTGGCCGTAGTCCTTGTCCGGCGTGACCATGTACACCTCGAAGCCTTCGGCGGCGCTCCGCTTTGCCATGGAACCGATCACGTCGTCGGCCTCGAAACCCCGGATCATCAGTACGGGAATGTCGAGAGCTTTCACGATGGCGGTAAGCGGTTCGAGCGCGTCGATCACCAGCTGCGGGGTTTCGGTGCGGTTGGCCTTGTATTCCGGATACATTTCGTTACGGAACGTGCCCCCCGGCGGGTCGAAACTCACAGCGATGTGCGTGGGTTTTTCCCTGTCGATCAGTTCCAGGAGATATTTGGTAAAACCGAACAATATGGACGTATCCACCCCCTTGGAGTTCACCATCGGGCGCCCCAGGAAGGCATAATACATCTTGAAAACGAGCGCGTGGCCGTCGATCAGAAAAAGTTTCATAATGAAACACAAATATGCGACATTTTTTGAAAGTTTCAAAGTTACTGCGTATATTTGAAAGTTATGAAACGCATTCTCATCCTTACTTTTGCCCTCTGCCTTGCCGCAGGGGCTTATGCACAGACCCAGACCATCCGTGCATTCTCCCACCGCGGAGGCCGTCTTGAACGCGACGAGAATACCGCAACAGCATTCCAGGACAGCTGGGACGCCGGCTATACCGGATTCGAGACCGATATCCGCCGCACCGCCGACGGTGTCCTTTACCTCACCCATGACTCAACCCTGGAACGCACCACCAACGGCACCGGCATCTTCGAGCACAAGACTTCCGCCGAGATCGAGCAGCTCCGCACCAAGCAGGGCAACAAGATGATGCGTTTCGACGACTTCATCGACTTCCTGCAGGACAAAGACAACCTCTACGTCGAGTTCGAACTCAAGACCAAACCGGTCGAACTGTATCCCCAGGAACTGGTCGAAGAGGTGGCGGAACGCGTCTACCAGGCTGCAAAATCTATCCGTACCAAGAATTCATTGCTGCGTTTCACCTCCTCCGACCTCCGCGGCCTGCGCTACCTCAAGAACGCCCACCCGGAGCTCAAGACCAAGGGGCCTGAGTCCAACCTGCTCATCATCTTCTCCAAGGGCGTCACCGACGAGACCATCGAAATCTGCAAGCGCGAAGACATCTGGGTGATGGGCTGCAAGACAGAAGGCACCACCCGCGCCATGGTTGAGAAAGCCCACAAGGAAGGCATGATAGTGAGCCTGTGGCCCACCCATAAGATCGAGGACTTCATGCTCGCCGCCTACCTTGGCTCCGACGCCATGTGCACCGACATTCCCTTCACCATGAAGCCCTGGCTCGAAAAGAATGCCCCCTGGCTGAAAGTGATTTATTGATGAATGACGAACTGTACATGCGCGAGGCGCTGAAGGAAGCGGAGGCGGCCAGGAGCGACGGCGAAGTGCCCATTGGGGCAGTCGTGGTCGCGAAAGGCCGCATCATAGGGCGCGGCCACAACATGACGGAACGACTCCACGACCCGACCGCCCATGCCGAGATGATTGCCCTTACGGCAGCTACCGAAGCCCTCGGCGGCAAGTACCTGCAGGACTGCACGCTTTACGTGACCGTCGAGCCCTGCCCTATGTGCGCCGCAGCCATCAACTGGGCCCAGGTGAGCCGCATAGTCTACGGCGCCGCCGATCCCAAACGCGGATACAGCATGTTCTCCCCCTCCCTTCTGCACCCCAAAACAGAAGTTACCGCAGGAGTCCTTTCGGAGACCTGCGGCAAACTCATGCTCGATTTCTTCAAGGAAAAACGCTAAACCAGCACGCTGGCAGCCAGGAAGTTGGGCCTTGTGGCGTAGTTGTAGTCGTCGCAAACGATGCGTACGGCGTATTCCACCAGAGCCCTTGGCTCCACGCGCAGGCGCCTGGCCCTTACGGCCAGATACTGCATGGGCATATACTGCCTCAGCAGCCCCATGGGGATATCGGCGCCCTCCAGATTGGCAAACAGCTTCTGCATAGCCGCCTCGATACGCGGATCGGGCATGTAGTAGCGGCTGCGGTCGGAATAGCTGTAGGCGCGCTTGAGCGCCTGCTCCTTGGGAGTTCCGTGATAATATTTCTGCCAGTTTTTGGGATTTTCGACCATCACCTGCTCCACCGTCGCGACATAGTGCGAACGCTGGGCGGGATCATCGACAATCTCGTCCTCGATATGGCTGAGGGCGAAGAGGGCTTCGCGCGCAGCGAAGGTGAGGGCGGGGCCAACCTTGAGAATGCCGATTCCGTCCTCCACCATCTGCTTGAGCGCATTGGGCGCCTGATAGTCGGTGGAATGGCCTTCGAACACCAGCTCAGGGTAGTCCTTCAGTTTCGCGCACAGGGCGCGCACGTCGGTACGGTCGTAATTGTGTACGTCCGCGTCGCCGAATTCCACGCCCGGCTGCACCACGACGGCGATTACGTGCTTCCATTCCTCTGAGAGTCCGAAGTCGCTGAATACCTCCTTGTATGCCTTGACCGTGGCGGCGAAGGCATCGGGATCGGTGACCTGCATCTCTTCCTTCACCTGGGCGCCTCCGGGGATGGGCACTTCACTGCCGATTATGTACACAGGATGCACCGCATCGGGGTTCTCGGCGGCAAGCTTGCCCCACGCCTCCTCCGCCACGCGCAGCAGTTCGGCCCCGCGGCGTGCGACGGTGTAGTCGCTCAGCGGGCGGGCGGGGTCGTCATCGGCCAGGCGCATGCTGGTGTCGAGATGCAGCTTGGTGTAGCCTGCAGCCGCATACTGGCGCACCATCTCCTTTGCGTACTCCATCGCGGTGGCCTCCGGCAGATTCTGGAAAGGCTGGGGGCCCAGATGATCGCCTGCGAGTATTATGCGGGCGCGGGGGAATCCGATGCGGTCGGCAATCTTCCAGACGTAGTCGCGGTAGTCGGCGGGCTTCATTCCGGTGTAGCCGCCGAACTGGTTGACCTGGTTGCTGGTAGCTTCGATGAGTATGGAGTCGCCGAAACGCTTGGCCTGCTCGAGGACGGCCTCGATCACCAGCTCATTGGCAGTGCAGTACGAAGGGATGCCTGCAGGTATCCCCTCTTTGCGCAGCGCTATGAGTTCGAGCAGCGGATTTACTGTATTTCCCATACGCCGCCCTTGCCGAAGACCTTGTCCATGAGTTCGTCGTAGAAGCACCCGCGCTTGGCGAGGTCGAGAAGGTTGATGCGCCAGCGCATGAGCTGCACGTAATCGGTGACCTTGCGGAGTTCGGCACGGGTGACTCCGATCTCTTCGGGAGTGGTAGGGGCGCCGGCGCGCTTGAACATGTCGCGCATCTTGTCGAAGCTCCATACCTGCGCCTGCAGTTTTGCCTTCAGCTCAGGCCAGTTGTCCTTTACTTTCTGAAGCTGAATGCGGACTTCCTCCTTGGGCTGCCACTTCTTTGTGATTTCCTCATAGCCGAGAGTGGGCACCGGGAAGTCGGCGTAGATGCGCTTTGCGCGCTCCTGCTCCTCTTCCAGGCTGGGCCAGGCGGCCACGCACTTGTCCACGTCGAGCTTGCTGAGGTCCATCTGGAACAGCGCGTCAAAGAAGGCGCAGAGCGTAAGTTCGCCGATGGCGACCTGGAATCCGTGGCTGACGGGGCGGCCGTTGTTGGTATGGTGAGTCATGTCCCAGTAGTGGCCGTAGAGGTGCTCGGCGCACGACGCAGGACGGCTGGAGCCTGCCACCTCCATGCCGATTCCGGCGAGGGAGAGGCCCAGGAAGAGCTTCTCAATGGCCTCCGGCTTGCCGTTGCGCACGCCTTCAGGGTCATCCAGCATGTCCTTCAGCGAATCCTGGGTAATGTGCCAGCTCGGCGGATCGATGGGCTCGGTGCCGAACAGGTCGGCTATCATCCACTCGGCGCCGGAAGTCACCTTGGCGGCGAGGTCGGCATAGCCGGCGGCGGACAGGAACCACGGGGCGGAACCCAGCACCTTGGAATCGGCGACGATGACCAGAGGGGCGTTGGACTTGATATTGATCTTGGCTCCGCGCTCGTCGTTCACAATTGCCGACGAAGAGGTATAGCCGTCGACCGAAGCGGTGGTGGCCACGCAGATGTACTGGCGGTCATGGCGGAAGGACCCGAGCTTGGCGAGGTCGTTGATAACACCTGCACCAACAGCTATAAAGATGCCGTCGGGCTCGGCGTCAAGGACCTTGTCGACCTGCATGACGTAGGACCAGTCGGGATGGAAACGGTCGTCGGTGATGATGAAAGTCGTGGCAGGAACACCCGCTTTGGCAAGTTCGTAGAACACGCGCTCACCTGCTACTTTCCAGGTAATCTTGTCTGCGAAGACTATAGCTTTCTTGCCGGGGAAAAACTTGTTGAAGAGACCGGGAACCCTGTCCAGGATGTCCTCGCCGAATTCCAGCGCCTTGGTGGCTACGGAAACCTCGAGGGCTTGTTCGATGACTTTTTGTGTATCCATTATGAGTAGTGATTAGTTATCTTTTTCCGAACCCTAAAATTAGCAATTTTTCTCGTTTTCCCCAAAAATATCGTATCTTTGCCGCGGAATTGAGGTATGGTGTAATGGTAGCACTACAGATTTTGGTTCTGTCTGCCCAGGTTCGAATCCTGGTACCTCAACAGAAATAGCGGCTCAAGGCCGCTATTTCTGTTGAGGTACGGCGCCGGTGGCGCCTGCTACCATCCCCCTTCACCCCAGGGGACGGGGGCTTTGCGTTATTAGACATTTTTACTATATTTGTAAGAATCACATAATTACAAAGTTATGAAAGAGAAGAAATCCATCCTCCAAAAACTCAGCGACATATCCCGCATACACCATCGTGCGGCGTTCACCGATGTCGCAAAGCACACCACTCCCAAACAGAGCGCTTTCCTCAAGCTGGCCGCTGAGCGTTATTCCTGCAGGGATTTCTCCCCGGCTGCAGTAAGCGACGAAGAGCTTGCCTCCATCCTCGAGGCGGCACGCCTCGCCCCTACTGCAGTCAACAGGCAGCCGGTTCACATCTGGGTGTTCAAGAGCCCCGAGGCGCTTGCCAAACTCAAGGAAACCAGCCGCTACACTTTCAACGCACCGCTCGTACTGATGGTGGCGTGCAAGCCCGAAGACGCCTGGGTGCGCGCCTGCGACGGCAAGAACGGCGCTGAGACGGACGCCGCAATCGTCGGAACGCATATCATGATGGAAGTAGCTTCGCTCGGACTTGGCTGCACATGGGTCGGTTCGTTCGACCCCGCCAAGGTCCTGGAACTATTCCCTCAGACCGAGGGCTGGGTTCCCCTCGCCCTGTTCCCTATAGGGCATCCTGCCGGCAAGCCGTCCGAAAGGCACGGCCAGCGCAAGAGCCTGGACGAACTCGTCTCGGAAATCTAACGGCAGCAGCCGGTTTCTTCACTGAAAACCGCATCGAAAATGGTCCTGAGGCGCGCCTCGTCCCTGATGATGGCGCGCAGGCGGGCCAGCGGCTCCTCGTTGGGCGAGCCGGGAATCAGCAGGTGAAGGTAGCCGCCCTCGGCGTATTTCTCGTGAAGATGCTCGAGGGTGCGCTGCCAGTGGCCCTCCTTGTCCAGTTCCGGATAGTGCGACAAGCCGAACTGGACCGTGCGCCGGATGATGGTCTCCGGCACTATCATCCGGTCCGCTTCGGCCACAAGGGCGCCGTAGATGCTGCGCGGGGGCGCCGTGGCAGACGCCCGGTGGTCTTCCGCCGCCTGCGCAATCGTCTCTATCTGCTCCTCGCTGAACCACTCGCGGAGGCGGGCGTCGGCGCGGATTATCTTTCCGCTCTCCAGATGATGAGTCTTGCGGTCGACGGCCAGTCCCAGGTCGTGGCATGCGGCGGCGGTATAGAGCATATCCACGTCAATATCGTACGCCTTTCCCATGGCAAGCGCCCTGTCAATCACGGCGAGGGCATGGTCTTCCCTGTGCGCCTTGTCGAAGGCTGCGTACCTGGGAATGACCGACGTTTCAATGTATTCTTCCAGCGAGCGCGTCATGTGGCTGCGACACAAATTGTTATCGCAAAGCTAAGATTATTTTGATTATTTTTCACTATATTTGAAAACCATTATAACAACACATGGCAGAGTTTTGGGAAAAAGGATGGCGATACAGGGTTTTTCGCCGATATGTTGACTGGTGCACCGGCCACGCATATTCAGAATTGAAAGTCGAGGGCTCGATTCCGGATGACGGAAGGGCCGTGCTGATTGCCCCCAACCACAGCAATGCCCTGATGGATGCACTGGTGGTTCTTCGGAGCTGCCCGGACGTCTGCGCATTCGGGGCCAGGGCGGACATTTTCAAAAAGCCGCTGCTGGCGAAATTCTTCACGTTCCTGAGGATTTTGCCGATCGCCCGCCGACGCGACGGTTTACGGGAAGTGGCCAAGAATCTTGAGGTCATGCCCAAGATACATGCTGTCCTGCATCATCATGTGCCGTTCTGTCTCTTCCCGGAAGGGCGCCAGCGCGCCATGTACTCGCTGCTGCCCATTCACAAGGGCATGGTGAGGATAGCCGTAAAGAATGCCATCGACCAGCCCACATGGATTGTTCCGGCAGGTATCAACCACAGCGATTTCTTCCATCTCCGCGCCAGGTGCACGCTGAAATACGGAGAGCCCATCGACGTCAACCGCTTTGTGGAAGAGCACAAAGGCATGCTGAAGAGCGACCTTTACGAAGCCATGAGCGCCGAACTCAGTAAACGCATCAAGGAACTGATTCTCTATATTCCCGACGACGAGCATTACGAAGAGCGCCTGGCCGAACTGCGCCCGCCTAAGCCCATGCGATGGTGGCAGATTCCGCTGGCGGTCCTGACCCTGCCTTTCTTCATTCTCAGCGCGCTGCTGTCGCTGCCCCTGTGGCTGACAGCAGAACTGTTCTGCAAATACAAGCTTGAGGAAAAAGCCTTCTGCAATTCTTTCAGATACGGTTTTTACCTCTTTGGCATGCCGGTTCTCTTTATCATCTGGGCAGTACTGGCCTTCATCTTCCTGCCCTGGTGGGCGGCGCTCCTGATGCTTGTATTATACGTGTATTCCTTCTGGATTTTCTACTCCTGGCTTGGGCTTCTCCACCGGCCGGCGTAATTTGTCACGATTTTTGCAATAATCAATCTTCCGTTATGAAACACTTAATAATAACTATTGCCGCCGTTGCGCTCTCGTGCGCAGCCGCGCTCGCACAGGAGGTCGAGACCGCCTATGCCAAATCCGACTTCGTCCCAGGTGACGAAATCTTCTTCGAAGACGACTTTGCCAATGAAAAACTCGGCGAGTTCCCCTCCC